>JAABUJ010000167.1_pt1 | contig 142923 bp, 144 predicted proteins | sample 5559131 | NCBI WGS metagenome assembly JAABUJ01 (sample SAMN10711875, study PRJNA513366) | rock metagenome | isolation source: Antarctica rocks | place: Antarctica: Victoria Land, Mt New Zealand nord | collected 2016-01-07 | reverse complement strand
GCGTATTGCCTTCCGAAACGAGAACATCGTCGGCGCCCCGGATATCCCTTATTTCGCGGCTCGATGGCTGGCCTATGCATCCCTCTGCCGACGCTTCACGTACGCCCTCGCGAGCGGCCGCGCACGACTCGAGGTCGATGTGGTTCGCTACACCTTCATCGTCATGGAATTGCACCATGTACTCCTTGCCGGTCTCCCGGCGCACTCCCGAAAAGGGTCCGTTGTGGGATTGGCAACAGCAATCCGACCAAGGTCGTCGCCACTATGCGATCTTGCGCAGCTCGATGATTACGAACACGATGATGGGCAGCCGACTATAGACAACCGCGATGTTCCTGTATTTCTGCCTCGACGATTGGGTTCCAGCCGATCACCTCGGAGTAGCAGAACCGACGCGTTTCGAACTCTGAACAAATGGATCGTGCGCATCAAGCGACTCGTCGCAGTCTCGTCGCTGATCTACGCGAGCTCGGTCTTGGCCGCGGCGACGTCGTGATGGTTCACGCCGGCGTGCGCAGCGTGGGACCGGTCATAGGCGGCGTCAACGCACTCGTTCAAGCACTTCTTGATGCGGTCGGGGATGAAGGGACGCTGACTGCGTACGTGGACTGGGAGAGCGGCTTCGAAGAGCCATTTGATCCTACGATTGCCGGAGAAGATATCCCGGCATTCGCCAAGCGCATTGCCAAGGCTGTGCGAGAGTATGGAATTTTACCGGAAATTGTACGCACGTGGCCGGGCGCCGTCCGCAGCGACAACCCTGATGCTGGCGTTACTGCAATTTGACCCTGACCCGGTTCGATGGACTAGTAGTTAGACCACTTCGTTTGTGTTTTGATTAACTACCGTAGTAGTAGCAGTCCGCTGTGGAAACTGGGGATAATGTGTATAAGTCTGTCGTTACGCGGCATCGCCACGATCGCGTACCTCTTGCGCTTCAAACATCATCGGGCTCTGGTAGCCCAACGTAGAATGCAGTCGTTTAGTAATGTACCATGTCTCGATGTACTTGTAAATCGCTGCGCGCGCTTCTTCGCGCGTGTTCCATCTCGTCCGATGGATTAGCTCAGTCTTGATCGTCGCGTTGAAGCTCTCGACCACGGCGTTGTCCCAGCAGTCGCCGCGGCGGCTCATGCTGCACACCATCCCGTGATCGCGCAGCAGCTTCTGGCATGCCTCGCTGGCGTACTGACTGCCGCGATCGGAGTGATGCACAGTCCCGCGACCCGGCTGACGGCGTGCGAGCGCCATGCGCAAGGCATCGAGGACGATCTGTTCCTCCAGGCTCTGGCTCATCGACCAACCCACGACCCGGCGTGAACGCAGGTCCAGGATGACCGCGAGATAGAGCCAGCCCTGCTGCGTGTCGACGTAAGTTATGTCGCTCGCCCAGCAGCGATTCAAAGCGCCGATCTCATCGATACCGAAGCGGCGGGCAACGAGGTTCGGCGCCACGGGATGGCCGTGCTTGGAGTTGGTCGTTACCCGAAAGCGTCGACGGATCCGAACGACAACACCGCCTCGTTTCATGAGCCGGGCGACGCGCTTCTTTCCGACACCGATGTTCTCGTGTCTGAGTTGAGCATGGATGCGTGGGCTGCCATAGGTTGCATTACTGGTACCATGAATGAGTTTGATGCGCGTGAGCAGGCGTTCATCATCTTGCGCACGCTGGGAAGGGGGACGATCTCGCCATGCGTAGTACCCGGCCTTCGACACCTCGAGCACACGGCACATCATGCTCACGCGGTACTGGCCCAGGTGAGCAGCGATGCACGCGTATCTCAGCGAGATTCTTTGGTGAAGAAGACCACCGTTTTTTTTAGGAAGTCGCGTTCTTCGGTCACACGCTTGAGATCGCGACGCAACGCGTGCAACTCCTCATCACGCGAGTTGATCTTCCCGTTGCCGGGAAACGCGGCAAGACCGCCGCGCTCGAAATCCCGTCGCCACTTGTGCAGCTGATTAGCTTGGATACCGAGCTCGTCGGCAACGGTCGCGACCGACTTTGTCCCTTCGTTGCTCAGCCGAACGGCTTCGAGCTTGTACTCACGTGTGAACGTCTGTCGTGTACTAGATTTTCGTCTCGATTTTTGCACTGAAACTCCTGCGCCCATCTTCGATAGGCTTAACTGAGTGTCCACCAAACCGGGGGAAGACCAATTGGTTTGCGCGCGGAATGGCTATGCGCCGGCCATTCAATGTCGTATGGCTACGGTGAGGACTCGCCCTACGCGAAGCTCGTTGAGATCGGCGCTACGATACTTATGATCGGCGCTCCCCTGGACACGATCACTCGTAAGCGTCTGTTGAGGGCCGTCTTTTGGCCGAGCCGATCCGGGATATTTTGGGGCGGCTCAGATCCGCGCCCTTAACCCGTCGGCAAAACTCGCGACGATTGAACGAGCCGGACATTACCCATGGCTCGAACAGCCAACGGCAACGTACGCCGCGCTCAACGGTTTTCTCGCCACCCTTTGAGTACGCTTTGCCCGTGCCAAGTTTCTCGATCCCCGGATGCCTCACAGTTCGGTTTCGGGAATTTCGTGATTATCAGATCACGGAGACGGCGAATTCAGCGCGCTCCTACACATGATACCAGGCAGCGTTCATAACCACCAAGCGATTTAGGAACTCGCGATCAGAGATTTACGGAACTTGATGAGTCTTTCCGTTTCGTCAAAGCCGCATCGAAGATGCGCATGGAGGGACGCTTCGTTCGCAAGCTCGGTATCAGAGGCTAATTCTGAATACCCGTGCGTTCCCGCCCAGATCTCGGCTTTGCGCATAAGCGCTCGGCCGAAGCCCCGGCGTCGCGCGAACGGCTCAACGTACCAGCCCTCGACATGCGGTACCGGCATCGAATCGCACCCATCCGAAAACGCACGCAGGGCGAGTTCGAGGAACCCTAGCAGCGTCGACCCATCTTCAGCAACAAATACGGCCGTTAGCGTCGGTACGGGGCACCCATTGAGGAACGTCCGCGCTTCACGAGCGAGGTCCGCGGTGCCGGCATTCGGCCAGAGCCTGCCACGCATCGCCGCCCATGCGTCCGTGTCGCTTGCTTCAATAGAACGTACCATTCGTGTCGATGTATTATGGGAAAACGGCCGGAGCCCCGGTTCTGGGACGCTCTCGCACGTTCTTAGTTGTTTCGGCGGCACGTCAAACTTGCTCCTCGAGAGTGTACATCCCGTCCTTGGTACGGGGTCAAGTCAGACGCCTGTTCTCCGTGCGCCCGAACTATGCTGAACTGCTGAACCGCAAGGGTAATTGTCGTCGACCAAGGTTCAGTATTTCAGAAAAGACCGGCCGGAGCGTTCGTGTCGCGCATCATGCGTCGGTCTGTCCAGGCAGCGACTCACCGGCGCACGTGCGGTTTCCGAAACACTTGGGCCAGTCCACGTGCGAAAGCGCTGCTCTCATTGGGGTGCTCCCAACATGCGCGCTATGAGCCGCCATTTGGGCCTGAAATCGCGAGCCCGTGAGGAGGATCTCCGTCGTGGCGGAGTTTAATGGTTTGCTCGAAACGACTCTTTTGAGCAATGACCTGCGCTTCCACCGACTCTCTGCCGCGCAAATCTTCAGTCGGCAGTAGCCCCGAAATTCACTGTAATGAGCAATAAGCTCATTCCGCCGTCTCCGAGCCAATGAAAAAGGAGCGCCTTCATGCGCTCCTACCGATTCACCGGCCCAAATGGCGGCTGGTGACACGAATGTTGGGGTTACCCCTCCTTGGGCCCACCCGATCGCTGTCGCGACCAGTGAATCGCCGACGCCTTGACGCCGCGCGAACGGTGCGACCCACATCGAGATGAGTTCGACTATTCCGTGATCATTCGCAGAAGTGCCGCTCACCATGCCGGCGGCCTCCCGTTGAGGTATGCGACAACATTGAGTCGCACCGTGGAAAGGCGAGCGCGCCACCGCACCTCCGTATCGCCTTCACCCTGCCACTCGGCAAGCGTCGAACCGAAGGCATACGGCGCTTCCCGGAGCGCTTCCAGTCTCAAGTCGCGCCAAAGCCGCCAATCTTCGACGCCGACCGTCCGAACATCGATCACTCTTGGACGATCCTTCGCAGATCGAGGCGACCATGCCGTGACCGCTTCTCCATCAGTAACGATCATGCGCCTCCTTCAGTTACGTAGCCCGACGCTAAACGGAGTGGTTTCTATATCGCCGCCCAAAAGGGGTCGACGCTGTTGAAAAAGGCGCAGGATGTATAGTGATTCAGGGACCTGCATGAACGTCGACGATTTTACGGTATTTAGCGCGCCCACTCAAGCGTGGGATGTGCGGTAACGTCGGCTTCCTCTGCATAGACATGCAGGTCGTCCCGCTCTAGGAGCCTGTCGGAGTTTCGCCGGTTGATTTGTGCTATAGTGTAAGCAATGGGCGGTCATTTTGTTACGTCCGATCGAGAGACGCCGATGCTGCTGTCGCCGAGTCTGCAGGACTGGTTGCCAAAGGATCATCTTGCGCGCTTGATCGTTGAAACCGTTGAGCAGATGGACTTGCGCGGGATTGAGGATTCGTATACGGGGCGCGGTGAACGCGCCTACCGGCCGAAAATGCTCGTCGCGCTGCTGCTGTATGGATACGCGACGGGCGTTTTCAGTTCTCGTAAGTTGGAGCGAGCCTGTTTCGACTCCGTGGCATTCCGTTTTATCTCGGCCAATAGCAGTCCCGACCACGATACGATTGCCGACTTTCGAAAGCGCGCCTTGCCGCAACTGCCAAAGATATTCATGGAGGTTCTGCTCGTCGCCAAGGAAGTCGGCGTGCTGGCCGTGGGCCAAATCAGCCTCGACGGCAGCAAGATCAAAGCCAATGCCTCCAAGCATCACGCACTCAGTTATGCTCATGCCGGGAAGATCAAGGCTAAGTTGAAGCGCGAAATCGCCAAGTTGATGAAGCTCGCCGAGCAAGCTGAGAACGAGCGCGATCCTGAAATCAAGATTCCCGAAGAGATTGCCCGTCGCGAGACGCTGATCGCGAAGATCAACGAAGCACGGGCCGAGATCGAAGCTCGTGAAGCCGAGCGACACGCGGCCATCAAAGCCAAGCACGCCGAGCGATTGGCGCAGCGCAAAGAAGAGCAGCGCAAGACCGGCAACAAACCCAAGGGTCGGCGTCCAAAGTTGGAAAAGCTTTGCGTTGAACCGACGGCGCAAATCAATCTCACCGATGAGGAGTCGCGCATCATGCCGACGGCGGACGGCTTCGTGCAAGGGTTTAACGCGCAAGCCGGCGTGGCGATGGGGTCGCAATTGGTCGTGACCGCGAGCGTCACGCAAGCGACCAACGACAAGGAGCAGTTGCAACCGGCCCTTACCCAACTCAAGGCCTTGCCGCCAAGTTTGGGAGCGGCCCAAGCCATTGCGGCCGATGCCGGATATTTCAGCGCAGCCAACGTGCAACGCTGCGAAGACGCGGGTTTGACCCCGTATCTTTCGATGCGTCGCGAAGCGCACCATGGCTGGTTAGCAGCGCAATTGCGCAAGGCCGATCCGAAGCCCGCAGTAGACGCTTCTGTCGTCGAGCAGATGGCATATCGACTTCAGACCAAAGAGGGGCGCGAACTCTACGCAAAGCGTAAAAGTACCGTCGAGCCAGCCTTTGGAATCATCAAAGCCGCGATGGGATTTCGAGCGTTTCTGCTGCGTGGCTTGGCGAAGTCAGTGGCGAATGGAATCTGGTCTGCACGGCTTACAACCTCAAACGCCTGAACGGCCTTGTCGCGGCGTGCCCGAAAGCCGCCTGAACGGCATGAAAATGCCGAGATGTGGCAGCAAATCGTGAGCGACGCTGCGCGTCCGCGGCAAAATTGAGCTAATGGAGCGCTCGAAGCGTGCTATACGATTGAAACATGCCACTACCCCGACGGACTTCTAGACCGCCTTTTTCAACAGCGTCGCTGCCCTTTTGGGATCGAGGTTTAAATTTTTGGGATATAGCGCCTCGCCTCGCGTTTTACGTCTTGCCCGCAACGAGGGAACTCCGAAAACCTCGTGGTGTTGAAAAGCGACGTACGAGACAACGCGTCATCGGGCCCTCCCCGGATCGCGACGAAATAAGAAAGACCGCTTATGTGAGTAGGCGACCCCCCTTTCTCACGACGATTTCAGCAGCCGCCCTTCATGCCGAACACTAACACACCCGAGTCGTTCTCTCCGCCGTAGACCTGCTCGAAGACGCCATTGCCGATGTTGCCGTTGCCGGCGGGAGCGGTGAACACCAAGCTCGCGGACCCACCCGTGCCCGTCGATTGTGTGATAGTCGCCACGAGGATGCGGTCGATGAGTTGGAATGAGCCGCCATTGCCAACGAAGAGGCGACCGGCCGTCGAGGCCTGGCCGCTGTGCGGCCAGCCCTGGGTGCCATTGTCGGTCAGCATCAGGCAGCCCGTGCCGTTGTGGAATTGCGAATGGGTCACGGTCAGCGGGTATCTGCCGCTGTAGCTCTGCGCCATGGCGGCGCTGTTCGCTCGGTTGTCGTTCGTCACGACATATCGCCGAGCGACCGACTGAGCGCTTGCGGGCTCCAATGCCGCTCCAGCCAACACAGTCGTGGCCAGAGTGAGTCCGAAGCCAAAGATCTTGGCGAGCGCGCCGGGGCGACTGAATGGGATGTTCATGCCGTGGTTTCCTCCATTGATGGATGAATGTTGATTACGCAGACGGCGACAATGTGTCAGCCGCCGAGGCGACTGGGGTGTGCCCCGCGGAGCGGAGAATAATGGGCGGGTCGCCCCTTTGAAATCCACCTTATGTTCATGTACGCGCCGCACTGTCGCCTGGATGACTGCGGCTCGACTCTCCTCCGAACGCTCGCTGGTGAAAGAAGCGTATGCTACGGAATGCCACTTCTTCGGAGCGGGGATCGGAACCGCCGCAGGCGTCGACGACGACTTGCACGTCATAGCCCTACGCGGCGTACGCGAGCGCCGGTGTCTGGACGGCGATCTCCGTATAAACGCCTGAGATAATGAGCGTCTTTCGCGATATCGCGTCGATCGCAGCCCGGATGTTCGCGTCGTTGCACGAGTTCGGCATGTGGCGGATTAGTTTGCGCGTACCGAGGACATCCGTTATATCCGAAAAGACCTGCGGATCCGGCTCGCCCGGCGGCTGGATCGTAATCACGATCGTCGGAACAGCGAATAGCTTCGCAAGCGTTGAGACTCCGTATCGCAGATGGTCCGGATCGAGCGTCAGCGGGACGTCAGCGATGCCGTGCTGTACGTCGATAAAAGCGATGACGGCTCTACTCGCGATGGACGAGACGTTCGCGGCCGGCGCGGACTCCGCGACGGTCGGCTTCAACACCGCGAAACCGGCCGCCGCGACCGCCGATCCAGCGATCAGATGTCCGCGTGTCAACTCGGTCTTTGCGGACTCAAACATACAACACCTCGAAAGGAGCAGCGTCGCGCGAACGCCGGCGTGCGCATTCCACTGTATGCGCTCGGGCGATCGCAAAGTCGGGTTTCATCACGAAACTTTCTCCGTACGCTTTCGTGCCGGAACTACGCCTTCGACGCGCCACTCGTGTCGTCATCGAAAAGCGGCGCGTGTCCATGTCGCCTTCTACTACCTCGCCCGGTTTCGAAACGAAGCCTTTCATGTCAAACCTTCGAGCCGGAACTCGCAGCCGGCGAGCACCGAGACGGCGATCCAATGGCGGTCGCGGACGCGCACGAGCCGGCCTGGTTCAGGAAGCGTTGCGGGCGGCGTGCAACCGTCATCGCTTCCGTTATCGGCCGGTCGTTTCGGCATTCCTATGGAAACCGATCCGGCTGGAGCGGACCGTTCATCGCCCGGCGTTACGTCACGCCCGGAATTTGAGCGCCGAGCGCGATGTGCGCCTCTGCGAACGCATCGCAAACCCGTGCGTTGATCGCGTGCCGCAGCGCGAATTGGCGTAGCGGCGCCGTGCGGACGACGGCGCGTACGATCGCCCAGTCTTTGCTTAGGCCGTCGATGCCGATCCACTCGATGTCACCGAGCATTACGTCGCGCCACGCCTCTTCACCGCGAAGATCGTCGATCGCGCCGCGGACGAGTTCGAGGGCCTTGGTCACGTCGCTTTGCGGATCGACAGGCACGCGATAGTCGACGCGCGACCAATTGCGCGATTGATTGGCGACGGCGGTTACGGCACTGTGCGCAATCGTGATCAGCTCGCCGCTCGTATCGCGCAGTTGCACCATGCGTAACGTGAGCGCCTCGACGACACCACTGTAGGCGTTGATCGTGACGTAGTCGCCGACGACGTATTGATCTTCGAGAAGCACGAGAAAGCCGTTGATGAAATCGCGCACGAAGCTCTGCGCCGCAAGCGACAGCGCGAGGGCGGCGAGGCCGCCGATCGTGAAAATCGAGCCGACCGGAACGCCCGCCTGACTGAGCACCGCGAGCACGCCCGCGAACACGAGAATGAAACCTTTAAAGCCGCGCAGGGCTCGGGCGATCGTCGGAATGCGCAAGAGTTGGCGTGCGCGGTCCTCCGAGTTTGCGAACGGAGCGGCGCGCCAAGCGCCGGCGAGCCGTGCGATGACGACGTCGAGCGCGCGGTTGAGCAGCCCCAAGATGATGACCGTCGTCGCGATGCCGAGCGTCCCGCGCGTCAGCGTCCCGGCGAGCGGCGAGGTTTGCGGAAAGAGCGAGAAGGCCCAGGTTGCCGCGACGAACCATGCCAGAGCCAGTCCCCAGAGAAGCGCTTCGGAGAACGCTCGCCACAGCACGAGCCGCCGTTCCGGTTCGACCGCGCGAATTGCGATTGCGAGAAAGCGGCGCCGCTTGCGATGTGCCGTCGCGCCGTCGCCGGCGGCTTCATCGGACGGTCGCGCCGCATGTGCCCGGCGTTCTCGCGTCGACACGTCTTGCGAAAGCACCGCAATGCGGCGCGCGAGCCAGACACGCAATCCCCACACCAGCAGCGATGCGAGCAGTAAAAAGCCTGCCGTGCGGGCGACTGCGACGAGACTGCGCCGCTGCACGGCGGGCTCGCGCCGCAGCAGCGCGCGCACGAGGCCGCTTTCGAGCGTACCGCGCCATTGCGTCGCCAAGGCGTCGACGGTCGTTTGATTATACCGCGCGTCGGCGGCCGTGATGGTGACGATCGGCAACGGATCGATGTGCTGCGCGTCGACGACTTCGAGAGCGTCGACGCCGCCGGTGTGTTCGATGTGGACGCGCAGCGAGCGCGCATCGTACGTCGTCGCCTGACGGCTGCCGGCGCCCACGGTCGCCACGATCTCGCCGAGCGCGGTCTCGATGTCGTTGACGCGCGTTGCGAGCGGCGTCGCCCCAGCGCCCGCATTCGCGGACACGGCGACGCGGAACAGGGTCGCTCCGTCGAGCACGATCGGCGCCGTCGTGTAGAGTCCCTGCTGTTCTTCGCCCGCCACGGCGCCCGGCGCCGCCGACGGGGCAGGAAGAATCTGCGCGCATGCCGCGCCGCTCCACGAAACGTACAGGTACAGCGCGAAGGTGACGGCCGCGGCGCACGCAGAAACCCGGGGCTTGTGCATAGCTGCCGTTTCGACGAACGACCTGCCGCGCTTTGTGCGCCGGGAATCGGTCGTTCGCGCGAAAGTGTGACGGCGAGGTTCCCGGATGTCCCTTGACGCACCACCCTGCTGTCGACATTATGGGAATGACTTCTTCTTCCGACGCCCCCCTTCACGTTTGAGAGGATCGCGGTGACCTCCGAGCCCCCCGCCGACTCCGGATCCGAAAACCTGTGGTGCGGACGCTGCTTGGACCGGTTTTATTCGGCCGCGGCGACGACGTATGTCGGCACGCCCTGTTTACATGAGGGCTGCGACGGAACGCTCATGCTCGGCAAACCGACGCAGCGCCCCTACGCCGTGCCCGACGCGACCGACGCCGAGGGTGGATTCGTCGCTTAGGAGCCCGTCACGGCGCTGAGGCGCGGTATTTACCAGAGTGCTCCGTCGCCCACGGTGATGTAGAGAATCTCGCCGACGCCCCAGAGAAGTCCGACCAGCGCCCAGAGCAGTTTCTTCCCGAAGCTCAAATCGCTGCGGCGGGCAATATCAATCAGCATCAGCACGAGTGCGATAGGGTGCAGGACGACGGAGAGGATGATTTCGAGTAGCAGCTTCATGCGAGCATCGTTCCCCGGGATTTGCAAAAGCCTCGCGGGCGTGCGCGCTTTTACGCTACCTGCTTTGTTTGATGCTCGGATTCGGACTGCGCGTGTTACGGCGTTTGGCTCAACGCCGTTGACCTTCGCGTAGACGACGAGAAACTCGCCAAGTTCATCCGCGCGCCCAATCTTCGCCGAGATCGCCTCCGAAACAAGCAACGATCCGGAACCGCGCTGCGCGAGGAGTGCAAGCAGCAACAGCGGCACATGAGGGAGGTTGAATGTCACGCGCGCCTCGAGCGCAAGTGCGGCCAGCGTTGCGATGGGAACGGCGTTCGCAGCCTTGATGATACGGCTCGAAACGCTCGCGCCGTCTTCGGAGAACTCGTTCTCCCACAACGTGCAGGAGAGAACTGAACGTCGCAGCGATTGCTCCGGCGTCAGGGGCTGCCGGCGCGCGCACCTTCGTGGCTTGACTGCGCCTCCCGAGGCCGCGGGCGCATTGAAGCGGGACCTATGACGCTGCGTGGGCCGGGGAACAATCGGGTCCAGGTTGGGTCTTGCGACCCGCTCGTGCTGACCCTCGCGTTCGTAGCGCGACACTCTTCCGGACTGAGCTACGGGGGCGCGCCTCGCGCGTTGTTCGCGATCAGCGGGGGGCAAATCGGCCGAGAGAGCCGGAATCGAACCGGCGGCCTCCTGCGCTTCAAACAGGCGCTGCTACCGAACTGAGCTATCTCTCGACATGGAGGAGCGGACACGATATTGCCCTACCGCTCCGACGATGTTTTACTCATACAGTTTTCAAAGTTCTTGGGGTGATCGACGCGAATCGAACGCGCGTCTGCAGCTCCACGTCGAACGGAGTCGTCACGCTTTTGGAGAGCGCTGCTTTCCCACTGAGCTACAGGCCGGAAACGAGGAAGTGGCCCCCGGCCGTCACGCCGAGAGCCCCTTCCTCATGTGAAGAGTTGCTGCGACGCGTTACGTTCGCCCATGAGCCTCCGATCGCATATTCCAATAGCCGAAGCTCCCGAGAATACTCGCGGGTTCTTGCGGTTTGGTTAGCGTCGCTCGGAATGTCATTTGTTGCCGGATCTTGAGATCGTTTCCGAGCACAGCTCAAATAGCCGGCGGCTACGTCCCGTGCTAACGCGTCGCGGCGGCCAAGCGTGCTATGGTGCGCGCAATACCTACGCACATGCCACGCGCTTGAGGCCATGACGACGGAAGGAAGCGTCGCGTCGGGCGCTTTCGATTCACGCTCAAACCGCTGCTCGGGCGTTCGTTGATTTCAATTGCGAGCGACATGGTCGCACCAGTATGTGAGTCCGCGCACAGCGGCGCGCTTTCCGGCGCGAATTCGGCAGGAAAGCAAAACTTTTGTCGTCGTCCGCGTGAGTCACGAGCCGAAAACGCCGCGAGAACGAGTTCCAGGAACGCCGCAGAATCGTACCGCGTATGGGATTAGGCGACATGCACCGCGAAGGACTCGAACCTTCAACCAATTGATTAAGAGTCAACTGCTCTACCATTGAGCTAGCGGTGCGCGTCGGCGCAAAGGGGCAATTCGGGTGAACGGCTGGTGCGCCCTCTGGGACTCGAACCCAGAACCAGCGGATTAAAAGTCCGATGCTCTAACCAATTGAGCTAAAGGCGCATGCAGTGACGGTTTATGTTTAGGCGCGACGTTGGCGTCTGCCTACGTGGCGGCCGCCGTCAACGTTTCCGACGAGCCGCATTGCGATAGGGGGCGCGTCATCCCTTAAACACAGACGAGCTTCACGATGTGCACGATGTCGCCCAAATCCGCCTGAGCCATGACCGCATCGACATCCTTGTACGCCAACGGCGCATCGTCGCGAACTCCGGCATCCGTGCGGCATTCGACCCCCATCGTCTCGCGCTCGAAATCGTCTGGCGTGAGCCGGCGTTGCGCTTTCTTGCGGCCCATGCGGCGACCGGCACCATGCGAGCAGCTCTCGAAGGAGTCGACGTTCCCCTTTCCTCGAACGATGTACGATCGCGCGCGCATCTAGCCCGGAATGATGCCGAGCTTCCTGATGCCCGCGCGCACCGCGCCTTTGCGCGTCACGAATACATCCGCACCAAAATGGTACTCACGTGAAACGTAGTTGTGATGGCAGTTTACCGCTGTATCGCGGAGGGCGAACGCCGGCAACATCGTCGAACGCAGCGCCGCAAGGGCACGTTGCATCATGACCACCCGATTTATGCTCGCATAGTCTTGCGCCCATCCGACCGCCCGCACGTAATCGTCGAAGGGTTGCGTGCCTTCGTCGAGCCAAGCCAGGTCCTTATCCTCGAGGCCGTAGCCGCGACGCTCAGTTTGACCCTGACCCGGTTCGGTGGACTAGTAGTTAGACCACCGCGTTTACTTGCTATTTAAACTACCGTAGTAGTAGTAGTAGTAGTCCGCTGTGGATAACGAGGATAAGGTGGATAAATCTGCCGTCACGCGACCTTCTCGCGATCGAGTAACCCCTGCGCTTCAAACGCGTTCGGGCTCTGATAGCCCAACGTCGAGTGCAGTCGTTTAGGTTTGTACCATGTCTCTATGTACTTGTAAATCGCTGCGGGCGCTTCTTCGCGTGTAATCCATCTTGTGCCATGTATTAGCTCCGTCTTGATTGTCGCGTTGAAGCTTTCGACGACGGCGTTGTCCGTCTTTGTCAACTAGGCGGCCGCAGGCACCGGTTTGCCATCAATCCGACATTGAGTCGATCGCAGCCGGTAGTATGTAATCGTCGCCAGCTGGCGTTTCAAACAGCGCATAGCGGCGCGTGCGGATTTTCCCTCGCTTCTTTTCTTATCGTAGTACCGACGGCCGGTATGGCTCGCGTTTCGAACTTGAACCATCGCGATGACGTGCAGAAGCCGATTCAGTTGACGATTCCCGCCGACGTTGAGCCGTACGGCTTGATGCCGGCCGCTCGACCATGAAACTGGGGCGGTAGCACTGCGCATCGCAAAGGCGCTTGCATCTCGAAGGTTATGCAGATCGCCAGCATGCCCGACTAAGCCAGCAGCCACGACAGTTGACACCCCGTGCACGGCGAGTAGCTCAGGCGCTAGGCGTCGAACAAAAGGGCTCATATCGCGCTCCAATTCGGAAATCCGTTTCGTGAGCCGATCGATCGTTCCAAGATCAAAACGCATCTCTTCCACGAGCACCTGCTGAGTATGGCCCTCGCACGAAGTGTGCTCAACTGCCTCTTGCATCCTATCTAAAGCGCAAAGTGATGTCAGATCACGCGGAGCCTCGATGTCGAGGCGCAAAGCGCTACTGCGTAAGCGATTGATAGCGGCTGAGCGTTCGCGCACCAGGCGATCGCGCTGATCATACTGTGCCTTGAGCGCCTCCTGGACGTCGTGATCTCGAAACTTCGGCAAGCGTTCGGAATCGCGAAGAACAACCTCCGCGATCGCGTGAGCATCGTTGCGGTCGGATTTACCGTGGCGGCTTGCTTGTGTGCGATGGCGCTTCGTCAGCACTCCAGGGACCTCAAATACAGTCAAGCCTGCAGCGACTAATGCACGAGCAAAAACTCGCCCATAGTGCCCAGTCCCCTCCAAACCAAATACAACTTCGCCGACGTCCGCTGCTCTCGCAATAGCTTCGGCATAACCCGCGCACCCTACGGCGATAACGAATTCCCGAATGCTCCTACCTTGAGCATCAAGAATCACAACCGTGTGTGTGTCCTTGTGGCAATCAACACCGGCAACGAATGAACTCATCGATGTTCCTTTGTGAGAGGAGGTACAGGACGGCGTGACTTTATGCAGCCATGAACGTCCGTCTTTCCAGCCAAGTCCCGCACCTCGAATAAGGCTCTCGCCGGCAGGTCAACGCAAGGCCACGAAGGCTATCCCAACATGAGCCAGAGCGAGAGCTTAGGAACAGTATACACATAAAGTCCCAGCAATCGCCGCGGCGGCTCATGCTGCATACCATTCCGTGGTCGCGTAGCAGCTTTCGGCATGCCTCGCCGGCGTACTGACTACCGCGATCGGAGTGGTGAACGATGCCGCGGCCTGGCTGACGCCGCGCAAGCGCCATACGCAGGGCCTCGAGTACGATCTGTTCTTCAAGGCTCTGGCTCATCGACCAGCCCACAACCCGGCGTGAACGCAGGTCCAGGATGACCGCGAGATAGAGCCAGCCCTGCTGCGTGTCGACGTAAGTTATGTCGCTTGCCCAGCAGCGATTGACGGCACCGATTTCATCGACTCCGAAGGGGCGCGCAAGCAGATTCGGCGCCACGGGATGGCCGTGCTTGGAGTTCGTCGTTACCCGAAAACGTCGACGAATCCGAACAACCACTCCGCCGCTTTTCATTAGCCGGGCAACGCGCTTCTTGCCGACACGGATGTTCTCGTGTCTGAGTTGGGCATGGATGCGTGGGCTGCCTTAGGTTTCATTACTGGTCCCATGGGCGAGCTTGATACGCGTGAGCAGACGTTCATCGTCCTGCGCACGCTGAGAAGGGGCACGATCTCGTGACGCGTAGTACCGGCCTTCGACACCTGGAGAAGACGGCACATCATGCTCACGCGGAACTGGCCCACGTGAGCAGCGATGTACGCGTATCTCAGCGCGATTCTCTGGCGAAGAAGGCCGTCGCTTTTTTTAAGAAATCACGCTCTTCGGTGACGCGCTTGAGGTTGCGGCGCAGAACGTGCAGCTCCTCATCATGCGAGTTGATCTTCCCGTTGCCGGGGAACGCGGCCAGACCGCCACGCTCGAAGTCTCGTCGCCACTTGTGCAGCTGATTGGGCCGAATGCCGAGCTCGCCGGCAACGGTCGCGACCGACTTGGTCCCTTCGTTGCTCAGCCGAACGGCTTGGAGTTTGTACTCACGCGTGAACGTCTGCCGCCGACTGGACTTTTGTCTCGATTTTTGCACTGAACACTCCTTCGCCCATCTTCGATAGGCTTAACCGAGTGTCCACCAAACCGGGGGAAGATCAGTTTCCTTTTTCGCACGCTCGATGAAGAAAGAGCAATCTTACGACGCGTTACGTTTCCCTATGATTTTTCAATCGCATATATCCCAATAGCCGGAGTCCCCGAGGTTCTCGCAGGGTGTTCTGATTTGCATAGCGTCGCGCCGGATCTCATGGACGCCAAAGCGACATTGGAACACTGCTCGCGTCAAGTGGCCCTATACGGCGGGACGATGCGTTTCGCGTATGTAAGGCGTTTCGTAATATGGTGGTCTACGTCGCGACGCGTAACGCGGGTAAACTGCGGGAGCTGCGGAGCATCTTCGGCTCGGCCGGCTGGACGCTCGCGACGCACGACAATTATGAGGACGTCGCTGAGGGCGTCCGTTCCTACGCACAAAATGCGGCCTTGAAGGCACGCGCATTATACGCACGACTGGCGGCCGAAGGGAACCCGGCCAATGTCCTCGGCGACGATTCCGGCCTTGAGGTCGCTGCACTCGGTGGGATTCCCGGGATACGCTCCGCGCGCTACGGAGGTCCGAGGGCGACGTGGTCTGACCGTCGCGCTAGACTTCTCGCGGAGCTCGGCTTGCGCGCCGATAGCGAGCGGTCCGCTCGGTTCGTCTGCACGCTTCACTTTATCGCCCGCGATGGCACCGAGACGGTGGCCGCCGCGACATGCGACGGCTCGATCGCCCGGAGCGAACGAGGTCTCGCAGGATTTTCCTACGATTCGATCTTCATGACTGCCGACGGTCGCACGTTCGCGGAACTCTCCGAAGATGAAAAGAACCGCACAAGCCATAGACGCCTTGCCGCCGACGCGTTGCTCGCCGTGCTCGCGCCGACGAAACCCTACATGGCCGATGCCAAGCCCCAAGCGCGAAGCCATGGTAGTTCGTAAACCGGATTTGGGGGTGGCTGACGGGATCCGAACCCGCGACCTCTAGAGTCACAGTCTAGCGCTCTAACCTGCTGAGCTACAACCACCACGAAGCGCGCCCGGAGGGAATCGAACCCCCATCTTCAAGTTTAGAAGACTCGTGCCTTATCCATTAGGCCACGGGCGCATGACCTCCGGCCCGCTATTCCGTCGTCTAGAATACCACGCTGGCGCAAGGCCACGAACGCTGACGAGCGAGCCACCGGTCGATCATGTCGGGATGACAGGACTTGAACCTGCGACTTCGTCGTCCCAAACGACGCGCTCTACCAAGCTGAGCTACATCCCGGCGTCTTTTACACCTAAGCCGTTTCGCGCTCTTTTAAGAGTTGCAACGTAATCCTCTTGACGGTTCAGTGTAAGGACGGTTGTTTGCTTCGCGTTCAAAAGCACGAACGCCGCCCGAGATTCAATCTCGCACGGCGTTCGCTATTTCATTAGTCTCCCGAAGACGCTCGTGCGCGCTAAAGGCGCTGGTGCGCTTCGTCCAAGTGCCCCGGTGGATCTTGCGAGTTCAATGCGCCCTCCTTCGGTGCTTCAGGTGACTTCTTCGTCTCGAGACGTGTGCTAAGTATACCCTTCTCAATCAAGATTGTAAACGGGCGTAAAGCCAAAGTGCACGGCCTCACAGTTAGGCTTCCCTAACTCTTAGCGTCATGAAACGTGCCCCATGAATGGGTTCGTTCTGCACTAGGAGCGTGCCGGGCTTTGCCCGACTTACCTACTGGGTTCCTTTTACAAACACTCCGTCTTCCGTATCGAGGTCAGTCCATGAAAGACGACAATCACATCTCACGCGCAGAAGTACTCGGCAAGCTAGCGATGGCGCCCCTTGCCATCGGTGCACTCGCCGCTCTGCGGACGCAATCCGAGGCCGCAAGCAAATCGCCGCAAAGCGCCGTGAAATACGTCAGTCATCCCGTCGGCGGCAAAAAATGTAGCTCGTGCCGCTTCTACATCGCCGCCAAGCATGACCCGATGAAGGCTTCCGGCGCATGCCAGATCGTGCAGGGCTCAATTTCGCCCAACGGCTACTGCGTGGAGGGGGCAAAGAGGTAATTCGAACATGCGTGGAGGTTGTCGGCGCCCGCCGGCAACCGCCTCCGCCGACTACGTGTCCCCTAAGCGCAGTACCGCCATGAACGCTTCCTGCGGTAAATCAACGCGACCCACGCGTTTCATGCGTTCCTTACCCACCTTCTGCTTTTCCAGTAACTTGCGCTTGCGCGTAATATCGCCTCCGTAGCACTTAGCAAGGACGTTCTTGCGCATCGCGCTGACGGTCTCGCGCGCGATGATCCTGCCACCGATTGCCGCTTGAATCGGCACGTCGAACATCTGACGCGGAATCAACTCCTTGAGCTTCTCGGTGAGCGCGCGGCCACGCGACGCCGCCTTGTCACGTGCGACGATCGATGAAAGGGCGTCGACGGGCTCGGCGTTGAGCAGAATTTCGAGCTTGACTAGATCGCCCTCGCGGTAGCCGATCACCTCGTAGTCGAGCGATGCATAGCCCTTCGTACGTGACTTCAGCGCATCGAAATAATCGATGATCACTTCGATGAGCGGCATCTCGTAGCTGAGGATCACGCGTCCGTCGGCGAGGTACTCCATGTTCGTAAGCGCACCGCGCCGATTCTGCGTCAGTTCCATGATCGCGCCCACGTACTCGGGCGGTGTGATGACGGTCGAGCGGACGTACGGTTCTTCCATGAGCGCGATCTTATCGCGCGCCGGCAACTTCGCCGGGTTGTCGATCGATTCGATCCGTCCGTCGGTCAGCGTCACGTGGAAAACGACCGACGGCGATGTGGCGATAAGGTCCAGATCGTAGTTTCGTTCAAGCCGCTCCTGAACGATCTCCATGTGCAACATCCCGAGAAACCCGCAGCGGAATCCGAAGCCGAGGGCAATGGAACTTTCGGGCTCATAGTGCAGCGCGGAATCGTTGAGCGCCAGCTTCTCGAGCGCCTCGCGCAGCTCCGACACCTCGACGCCCTCGTTGGGATAGAGTCCGCAGTAGACCATCGGGACGATCGGTTTATATCCCGGCAGCGGCTCGGGCGCCGGGTGCGCAGCTTCCGTGAGCGTATCGCCGACGTCGATGTCGCCGAGCGATTTGATATTGGCAATCACGTAGCCGACGTTGCCGACCTCGAGCGCTTGCGTCTTGCGCATGTCGGGCTTGAAGACGCCGACTTCGGTCGCCTCGTACACCTTTTTTTGATTCATCGACATGAATCGGGTGCCGGCGCGAAGCGTGCCGTCGGTAACGCGCACGTACGATACGACGCCGCGGTACGGATCGAACTGCGCATCGAAGACGAGGCCGCGCACGTAGTCGTCGCTGCCGCGCGGCGGCGGGATTCGCGCCACGATGGCTTCAAGTATCTCGGAAATCCCGATGCCCTCTTTTGCGCTTGCAAGAATCGCGTCACCGCCCTCGATTACGAGTAGTTCTTCGATCTCTTTTTTTACGCGCTCGGGGTCGGCAGCCGGTAAGTCGATCTTGTTGATGACGGGAATAATCGTTAGGTTTTGTTCGAGCGCGAGATGGTAGTTCGCGAGCGTCTGCGCTTCGATGCCTTGCGCCGCATCGATGACCAAGAGTGCACCTTCGCAAGCCGCAAGCGACCGCGAAACTTCAGACGAAAAATCGACGTGCCCAGGCGTGTCGATGAAGTTGAGTTCATACCGCTCGCCGTCGCGAGCGAGGTAGTCAAGGGTGACTGGATGCATCTTAATTGTGATGCCCCGCTCCCGCTCGAGATCCATCGCGTCGAGCATTTGCGCTTCCATCTCGCGATGCGCCACGGTGCGCGTAACCTCAAGCAGCCGATCTGACAGGGTCGTCTTCCCGTGATCGATATGCGCGATGATGCAGAAGTTGCGGACGTTCGACGCGACGCGCGTAGCGCCGGTCTGCAATGTTCCCGAAGAAGTCACTTTAGAACCTGTCGGGCTTTGCGCGACTTCCGGCCGTGGGCACGATTCGGCTCGGTCGAATCGAACACGGATTCAAGGGAGTTACACCCACTTAGGAGCCGTAGTAATAGCAATACGCGGGCGGCAGCGAGCGCAATATCCAGCCGATGAGCAGGATGACCACGAGGAACGAAAGATCGAGACCGCCTATCGGGGGAATGATCCGCCGGACGGGCATCAGAACGGGCTCGACGATGCGCGCCAAATACACGCTCCAGCGTCCCTGCAGGCTTGGAACCCACGAGACGAGCGCGTAAAGCAGCATCGCGAACCAAAAGACTCGCAGCACGTAGCCGATCACGATCCACGTGCTGCATGAGATTGCCGTCACACGGGCTATCTTCGGCGCGAACGCCTGCGATGCTTTGCAGGCCTCCCATGAGCGCGCGGCCATCAAATGAGCTGCGCGCCGCTAAGGGCTCAGCGGCGGGTAGCGAGCACCGCTCCCGGGACACCTTCGAGGTACGGCGCCGGATCGACCGCCTTGCCGTCGAGCATCACTTGATAGTGCAGGTGCGGCCCGGTGGACTCGCCGGTCGAACCGACGAGGGCGATGTGCTGCCCTTTTCTCACGCGCTGGCCGGGCGTAACGTCGGCACGGGAGAGGTGTGCGTACCAGGTATGATAACCGTTGCCGTGATCGACGTCGACCTTGATGCCGAAACCACCGTCATATCCAGCCGCCGCCACCGTGCCCTCCGCTGCCGCCCGTACGTTGTCGCCGTAGTCGACGTCGAGATCGACGCCTTGGTGGAACTCGGGCCATGGATCGGCGCGCCAGCCGAACGGGGAGCGAATTGCGACGCCGTCGCCCGCAGGATTGAGCGACGGAATCGCCGCCAGCACGCGCACGCGCGCCAGTTCATGGAGCCGGCGTACGTCGATGAGGTGCAGCACCAGGCGCCGCAAGCCGACATTTGCGATCTGCATCCGCGTGGAGTTCGCGCGCAACCGTTGGATGCGTGCAGCGACCGTCGCGAAGTCATCGTTGGGACGGTACGCTTGCGGACGCGCCGCCGCTCGTAGCGCACGAGCATGACTCGGAGTCGGACGCGTGCCGACGCCGTGGCCACGACCGATCAACTGTTCGATCTCGGCATGCTGGCGTTCGAGCGTGCGCACCTCACCGCCGAGCGCGGAGGCCTGCGCGTCGATCGAGTGCAGCCGTAAGCGCTGGGCACTCGTGAGCGAGCGCAGCTCGCCGACGCGCGCCTCGGCATGGTGCAGCACCCAGGCATACGACCCTGCGACCGCAACCAAAGCCGCCAGTGAAAGCCCGAGGGCAAATGCCAAATGCGCGCGTGAAAATTGAAGGCGAACGACGCGGTAGCCGGCCGGCGCGACGATTTTGACGAGATAGCCGCCTCTCACGGCGTCGCCAGCACGCCGTCGCCGTTGCGCGCCATGGCGATCGCCGCCTGTTCTTCTTTTGAAACGCCTTGCTGGGGCGTAAAGCGGCGCACCGCCTTCCCGTACGTGCGCGTCTCTTCGCGCGCGAAGATACTCGTGACGACGACCCCGTCGCCGCGGCTATTGAGTAGGGCGAGCGTGAACGATTGATCCGAGCCCACGTCGCTAAAGGAGTTGTAGCGCAAGAACCCGATGCGCAGCAAATCGCGCGCGAACGCGGACTCGATCCGCTCGAGCCGTTCGTCGGTTCGCTTGGCGAAGGCGTCCCGCGTGGACCGCTCGCGCGCCAGCACGTCGCCGCTCTCGCTCGACGTCAGGTCGGGAGCGCCACCGAGCGCGGCGTCGACTCGTTTCAAATGCGGCGCAACGAGCGTCGCATGGTAAAGGCCGATGGAAACGACGGCCACGCCGAAAACAAGTCCAGCCAGTGCGCTGATGGGCATCGCGGTCCTCTCTAGTGGGTTGCGCAGCGCGCAACTCTCGCGTTCGGCCTTCGACCGATCCGCCCGTCCCGCTTCTCCAGAGCAGCGCGGAATTCGTGTCGGATGTCGGACAGGGTCCGCCACCCTGCTAGGCGATTCCGCTTCGCGGAACCTTCAGGTAGAGACCCCGCCGGGGGTCAGGGAGACCGCGGCACACGTTAGGGCCTACGTACCGTTGCTACCTTCCGGTCCTGGCGGGGTTGATAGGGTAACGTTGCGCGGAGCCCAACCCCCGCCAAGGCGAAACCGAGTATAGCACACGGCGCAATCCGGCCATTACGGCGTTTCGGCGATCGCATCGCCGAGCATCAGCGCGGCCTGCCCCATTGCGCGCACGCCGGCGGCAAGCCGAGCGCGCGCAGTACGGCGACGTGGCTGCGCGCGCACGAGTAGCCGCCGCACGGCCGCCGCTCGCAGCAGGTCGTCGCGGTGTAAGATCGCGAGCCGGGCTGCCAGCTCGTAGTTCACGGATTCCTCCAATCGTTGAAACGTGATCGGGCGCGATGAAAAAAGCCCCCGCGGGTGCGGAGGCTTGAAGGCGACGGCGGAACGGAATCGTTAACCGCTAGAGCTTTCAGGCGACCGCGAGAACGGCGACGTGATGACGCCGCGAAGAAGCGAGCCGGTAGGGATCGATACGTACCGAGCCGGACTAAACATCGTCATCGTTTCTCCTCTCCCGTATGCGGACGCAACATAACAATGCGCTGCCCCGCCACCGTATCATGCTTCACGCACAGCGTCAATCGGTGATTCAAGCGTCTGCACTTGCGACGGCCCGGCCCATGATGCGTGGCTTGTCTGCTACGGATACGTACGATTTCCTAACGGGTTCGGCGTCTGTCCCGGTACGCCGGGCTGCTGCGGATACCCCGGATAGCCGGGCGCATAGCTCCCGGTCGGCGTTGGGAACGGATTGTTCCCCGGAGTTGCATAGCCGGAAGAAACCGGGCCAGGCGTCGCGGGCAGTTCGTCGCCGTAGAGCATCAACAAATAGCCCGTGTCTTTCTTGAGGACCAACGGCTGCGTGTCGGAGACAGAGACGACGCTGCCGTCGACTTTCGCGTCGGGATCAAAGGCTACCAGTGACTGGTGATGGTGACGCCCCGACTCGAAGAGCGCAATCGTGAAGCCGCGAGCATCTTTCTGCTCGTCGGTGGGAATTGTGAACCGTATCGCGCCGAGCCCGTAGAGGGCGAGCGGTGTCGCGGAATTGATGTATCCGCGCACAATCGCTTTGCGAACGGCGTACGTCTGTACGTTTCCGCTGGGCTGCGGCGACGGCGCAGCCGGCGCGTCGTCGGGATAGGCAATCGTCTTGGTCGCAACTTTCGGTCCGCCGGGCGACGGCTGCGGGCTGACGGAGGGTCCGGCTGCACGGGCACTCGGCGGCACGGAAGCGCCGGGAGCCGGCGAACCGCTCGGTTGAGGCGACGGCGCGCTACTTGGCGCCTCGCTAGCGACGATCGCAGCCGCTGCGGTGCGCCCGGTCTCGGACCGCGCGCCCACCAAGCGACGCGAGCGCAACGCGCTGCCGCCTCGCTGCCCCGCAGTCCGTGACGGTGCCGCTGACGGCGAGGCCGGCGCCGGACTGCCTAACTCGACGGCAACCGTGAATCCGTCGACGGCCGGCAGTGGGATTTCCTTGAGATCGGGCGCCAGAAATACCGCGCCCTCGACCACCCGCTGGCGGCTTTGAGTGCCTTCGCCGGGCCCTTGCGGGTTGTTGTAGGCCGGCGGACCCGGAATCGTGAGCCCACCGCTTCCAATGTTGCCTTGGCAAGCCGTCAGTACGACGCTCAGCGCCGCAAGGAGTGCGCCCGACGCGCGCAGTCGAAAGGAACCCATCGAATGGCGCACTTCGCCGCCGCCACCGCAGTTCTTTCGCACGGTCGAATCGTCGGCTGCACGGACTACAGGCTTAAGGATGCGGCTGGTAAAATCGCGCGCATGAGTGATGCGACGTCCCATCGGAAAGACGTTGGCGGTCCGCTTTGCAACCGCCCTAGCAGCGCTGCCCGTCACTGCAGCTTTCGTTCACCGCTTGCATGGCGGCTTGAAAGCCGATCTTCGAATGCGTGCCGTCGCAAAAAGGCTCGTCGCGGAACCGCCGCAGCGGCAGAGGGCGATCACGCCTTTGTCGGCCGTGTCGAGCACGTTGCCGTCGCCGTCGTGCAGCGTGATCGGGCCGCGACAAGATACGGGCCGCTCGGGCGGATTCGGATGTCGACCGGCGCGTGCGCGGAACGGGCCGATGAAAACGCCCAGGCCTTCGCCGCGCTACTTGCGGACAACGGCTATCCGTCGAGCGTACCAGTTACCGTCGGCGGGTTACCCGCACGTTGGCCTTCCCCGGTCGTTACCTGTTTGGTAACACGATCCCGCTGACGGTTCCGAGACCGATGCGGGGCCTGCCTTCGGCGACCGCCGCGCCACGCAACGTGAGTTCGTCGCCGTCCTCGAGAAACGCACGCTGCGTGCCGTCAGGAAGCGTGAGCCGATGCGCGCCGCGCCACGTCAATTCGATGAGACTCCCGTAGCTGCCGGGATCGCGCCCGGAAATCGTGCCTGATCCGAAGAGGTCGCCGGCGCGAACGCGGGCGCCGTTGCTGGTCGCGTGCGCAAGCTGCTGCGCCATGCTCCAGTACATATCGCGAAAGTTCGTGCGTGCGATCGCCAGCGGCGCGATGTCGTCCTCACGCATGCGAACCGATGCGAGCTCAGCCTCAAGTGCGATGTCGTAGTTCTCGCGATCCGACGTTGCGAGATGCGGCAGCGGCGCCGGTTCCTGGTATGGTCCCGCGATGCGGTACGGCTCAAGCGCTTCAAGCGGAACGATCCACGCTCCGAGCGACGAAGCGAACGACTTTGCAAGGAACGGTCCGAGCGGCTGATACTCCCACCCCTGAATGTCGCGCGCGCTCCAATCGTTGAGCAGCGCGACGCCGAAGATGTATTCGCGCGCATTTTCCGGCTTGATGCGCGTCCCGAGCGCGGGGCCATCGCCCGTCACGAACGCGAGCTCGAGTTCGAAATCAAGCATGCGCGTCGGTCCGTACGCTGGTTCGCTCGCGGTGGGTGCCTTCGTTTGCCCGCACGGCCGCACGACCGGCGTTCCGCTCGGGACGATCGTCCCTGCGCGCCCGTGGTAGCCGATCGGCAGCCAGCGCCAATTGGGCAGCAGCGGCTCGCCGTCCGGGCGCATGATACGCCCGAGATTAGTCGCGTGCTCGAGGGAGGAATAGAAATCGACGTAATCACCGACCGCGATCGGCAATGCCATTGCAACGTCGCGCTGCAAGACGACGGCGGACTCGGCGACTCGAGCGCCATGCAGCTCATCGTTCGTCGCGCGTAACAGTTCGGTCAGCCGCGCGCGGATCGCTTTCCAGGCAGACGCTCCTCGCGCCAGCAGAGGATTGAGATTCGCGGCGCACAGCACCGCGCGCACGTCGCTCAACGTCGCGTCAAACAACCCGGCGCGCACCAGTTCCCGCAGGTCGACGATCGCGTCACCGAGCGCAACGCCCAAGCGCGGGGTTTCACCCGCATCGCGTATGAACGCGCCGTAGGGCAAATTTTCGAGCGGAAAGCCGGAATCGGGCGCGACCTCGATCCGGACGCTCGGGTTCACGGCGCGCCCTGACCGAGCATGCCGAGTGCGCACAGATCGTCGACCGGCTCGTCGAAGCTGCAACTTCCGTAGGAGTGCACGAACGTTCCCCGTGCCGCGCCGATAGCGGCCGCATCCACCGCGACGCCGTTCCACGCAAACGCCTCCTCATCGAGGCGGAAGTGTTCCGGCTCATCGTCCCCTAGCATCGTTTCAAGAGCCGCCCGATCCAGCGCTCCGGCAAACAGCAACACCGCTCCACCGATAACGTTCAAGAACCCATGCATCGCGAAGCCCACGGCCGCACTCCGGTGCCGAATCGGGTGGTGGAGCCCTGCCGTCGCTTTGAAGGGAATTTCGAACGATTTTGCAGCGGCGATGAATTCCGCGAGCCGACGCGCATCGGGTACTGCGTCGGCCGTCACGCCGCCACAGCGAACCTTCGCACACAGCGGGCGATCAGCATCGGGGGCGCCGCGAAGATCGGCCAGCGTTTGCATCGGGTCAGCATCAACGGCGAACTCGACGTACCGCACGACTGCAGAAGGTAAGCCCGCCTCGGTGCATGCGTCGTAGAAGGTCGCGAAGCCGCCGTTCGCAGACGCCGGCAGCTGCGCCGCCCGAACTTCGAGCGCTTCGATCGCAATGCGCTCGTCACGTTGCGCCTCCCGCGCAGCTGCCGCGAGCCCCTGCGACACGTCGCCGTCGAGCACCACGCTCGTCGGAAGCGGATCCGGTGAATCGTGGAGATGCACCCGCAGTTCAGCCAGACGCGAGGCCGGAACGACGAAGCGACCCTGCATCCAGTACGCGTCGCCCGCTTGCGCGCGCTCGTGCGCGGCGACGGCATCGGCCATCGAAAGCCGCGCCGGTGGAAAGAGTCCCGCATCGTCGATCAGTTCACCGAGCAACGCGCGTGTCGCGCTCATGCGGCCGCCACTTTTATCACGTTGCGCTCAATGGCGTAAATGAAGCGCGGTTCCTTCCACCGGTTCGTATCGTAGCGCGACGTGCGGAGGGACGTTGACTCGTACGTGCCAAGGAAACGGCATCGCACCCCAACAGCAGCCAACGGCCGAACTATACGTGTCCTGCGACGTCGAAGCGAACGGTCCGTGTCCGGGGCTCTTCTCGATGCTCAGCTTTGGGCTCGCGGCGTTCACGCTCGACAAGCAACTCGTCGGAACGTTCTCGCGCAATCTCGAATTGATGGACGGCGCGGGGTTGGACGAGCGTACGATGACCTGGTGGGCGCAGGAAGCGCAGACCGAAGCATACCGCAAGTGTCGTGAAGAGCTCGTCGGACCGCGCATCGCCATGATCGATGCCAAAGCGTGGATCGACGACCTGCGCCGGTTCGGTAAGCCGATCGTGTGCGGCGCGCCGAGCGGCTTTGATTTTACGTTCATGTACTATTATTTCCAGCGCTATCTCGGCGAGAGCCCGGTCGGGTTTGCGAGCCTGGATCTGCGTAGCTATGCCGCGGCCGTGATGAAACGGCAGTACCGCCAAGTCGGAAAGCGGCAATATCCGGCCGAGTGGATCGACGCCGATCTGCCGCATACCCATGTCGCCCTCGACGACGCGATCGAACAGGGCTGCATTCTCATCAACATGCTGCGTGCTAACCTCGCACTTCCCGCGGTCCCATCGTTCGTCGATGAACGCTCGCTTCGCGAAAGCAGTATCGCCGCACAGCGGTCGTGAAAGAGCTGAACGCAGCCGGTATATTGGCAAATAGACGAGGGAAATGCGATGCGAACGACCGTTAATGCCGAGCGAATAGCCGACTGTCCGTTCTCATTTGCCGTTGCCGAAGCCGACGTGATCTTCGCGCTGCTCCAAAATCCAAGTGACGGCGGCGTCCGGGTTCCGTATCGCGAGCTCCGCCTGCCGTTTAGAGGGCAGTCACGCATCACAGCGCGGTTGCATACCGGCGTCGCCGGGACGTCACTGAACCAGGACGCGTCCACGATGAAATCGGGTTCGATTGGAACGCGCAATCACGCTGGTTGCCCGACTTCCACGGAGTGCTGCGCTTTCGCATCGAGTCGATGAAAACACGCGTCATCCTAAACGGCGAGTATCAGCCTCCGCTGGGGCGGATCGGCGTTGTGTTCGATCGTCTGATCGGACGCTGGCTTGCGCTTGCAACCAGCCGAGATATCCTCAACCGTCTTGCGCAGGCACTGGAGACCCGCTGGACTGCAGAGAAGCAGACCGAACTGTAAGTACATGGAGAGCCGTCCGAAAGGAGCCGTATGAAACTCGTTGCAGCGATAGACCCCGATACGCTTTCGCCCGAGCGCCTTGTCGCCGAATCCAATGAATTCGCAATATACGACGTCGGGAATGACACGTACGCGCTGGTGCACCGCCACCAGGGCGTTGAATGGCAAGCCATTACGATTTCCGGCGACGGTTTGTTTCGTATCGCCGAACTGCTCGTCGGTGCCACGCGCGCGTTGTATCGCGACGTCGCATCGGACCTGTCGCGCCGGCGCCGGCCTGCGGTATAAGACCGCACTTTCCAAACCTCGGAAGTCGTGAAGTAATCCAGCTCGGGCTGCCTCCCAGTTCGCGATGTCGGCACAAAGATCCAGGGTCGATGAAGCCAGCAGGCGGGACGGAAGCGATCTTCGTTATGACGCGATGTGCAGCGGTACGCGGAGTGCCCCCAACACTGCCGACACAATGTGATGCGATCGGCGGAAACGTCCGAGCGGCGACTTTCGTTTCTTAAGTACCGTGACCGCATTTCGCCGCAGAGCGACCGCCGTGTTAGGCGCTGTCGTTCTTTCGCTCGCTCCGTACGCCGCTCGTGCGCAGAGCGAGCGCGCTTTGCCCGATGTGCTCGTGGTCGGTGCGACCCCGGCGGGAATCGCGGCCGCCGTCACGGCGGCACGCGACGGCGAGAGCGTCGTGCTGACGAGCGCCACAGGCGATCTCGGCGGGACCTTGACCGATGCGATGATGGATCAGTGGGACCTCAACGTTGCGCCCGACGGGGCGCCGCTGCAGGGCGGCGTCTTCGCGCAGATTCACGCGCTGCTCGGCGACGTGTTCACGCCTGCAGGTGCGCAGCGAACGTTTGCCGCGATGGTTGCTTCGGAGCCGCGGATCAGGCTGCTCTACGACGAAGTTCCCGTCTCCGCTGCTTCGCGCGTCGATGGAACGGAACGGCGCGTAGACAGCGTGACCTTTAAAGACGCGCGCTTCGGCGGAGTCACCGTCCTGCAGGCGCCCGCGATCATCGATGCGACGGACGCGGGGGACGTGGCTGCTCTCGCCGGTGCACGCTACGACGTCGGGCGTCAAGATACCGGGATCGACGAGCGCGAGCAGGCGGTGACGGAAATGTTTACCGTCGCCGGCGTCGATTGGGCGGCGGTCGGAGCGTCGTACGATCCCGCGCGTTTCGGGTACGGCGGCGCCATGGGGAATCGCGCGTGGGGTTACTCGCGGCTCTTGCGGCGCTACCGTCCGGGCGCGAGCAACATCGTAGTGCGGGACCTGAACTTGGGATTGATGCCGGGCGGAAGCGTCAGCGTCAACGCCGTCGACGTGTGCGGTATCGATGGGCTCGATCGTCGGGAACTCCAAAGCGCGAAGCGCGAAACCGAGCATGAGGCGCCGCGTCTGTTAAACTTTCTGCGCGCGCGTGTCCCCGGCTTTGCGGCTGCGCGCGTCGGTGACTTCGCACCGGCAGTTTACGTGCGGGAAACCCGCCACTTCGCCGGACTCGAACGCTTGACGACGCAAGACGTTTGGGGCGGTCGCATTCCGGCCGATACCATCGGGCTCGCGTCGTACCCGCTCGACCTGCATCCCGTCGATCCGACCGACGAACCGGCATTTGCGACGCGGCGGCACGTATACGGCATTCCGTTCGGCGCTCTCGTCCCGAGCGGTTTCACGAACATCCTGCTCGCAAGTCCTGCAATCTGCGCTTCGCACGCGGCATCGGGCAGCGCACGCACAATTCCGACGACGATCGAAGAAGGCGAGGCTGATGCGCTCGCAAGCATTCTCGCTCGCCGCACCGGCCTCACCTTCATCGAACTCGCCGAGCAGCCACGCCGGCTCGCTGTGCTACGCGGCGCTATGCTGGGCAGCGATCAGCATATCGTCGCGCAGCGCATTGTTGCGCAGCGCGCACTACCCTAGTCGCTTACCTAATTTTGCCGTTGAGGCCGTTCGGGAAGAACGGACGGACGATTGCGAGCACTTCTTCCGGCGTGCGCACGATGGCCAACCCCTTGCTGTTGTCGGTGAAATACTGTTTGCCGCTGGGCGGCGGTAGGACGTCTTTGCCATCGAGGGGCTTCGTCGGCAATCCGAACTGCGCGGTCATGAGCCGGATGTTGCCGGCGTGATAGGCTTCGACGGCGAGGATGCGCGCAGCATATCCCAACACGTCTTTTGACTGGATGAGCGGAGCGGCCCCACCGTACGCGCTAACGCCCGTATCCTCGAAGGCGCGGGCAAGCACGAGGAATTGTGACATCTGCTCCGTCATGCCCAGTGCATCGAGGTCGATCGCCGGTTTCGCAACCGCATCGCCACCAAGAATACTGCGCAGCAGGAGGACGTGATTCTGCTCGTCGTCCGCGAGTTCTTCGGCGGTCCCATAGGTGAACCGGTTGTTGAATTGCGTTTTTCTTCCGCCGGTGGTCGGCCCTTTTTCGCCTCTTCCTCCGATGGGTATGCCGAGTTGCGCGATCGTCTTGCCGAAGACCGAATAGTTATAGAATTCGGCTTCGAGATACTCGAGATTCAGCGCAAAATTAAGAATGTCCGTATCCAGCACCGTGCGGTATGTACCCGCTGCGTCGCGAACTTGCGCCGCTGCCGGGGACGCACCGGCGGCGACCACAAACGCGCCCATTGCCACGCTCCCGAGCATCGAAGCACGCGACTGGTGCTTAACGCCGCTCTTTCCTTCACTACCGAGCTGCTTCGAATCCAACGTTTCCAAAGAGTCACTCCTTCAAGAAGACCGCGACGACCGGATCGGCGTGCGGTACAGGTGCGATCTGGCAGCGCTCGGCAGAACCACAAGACATGCGGCCGATGCGCACATCGTTCGGAGCGCGAATGCTTCCATACGCGGGTATAACGTGTGACCTGGCTCTCTAGACGTGCCACGAATACGTAGGCAAGCGGGCGAGGGCTACGCGTTCCGTTGCTGAGTTCGCTATGGGAACGGCCATACGAGACCAACCGCAGCGGCGAGCTTCTTCTCCTGTTGCAGCATGCGCACACGCTCGCGCGGTTGCTCATGGTCGTGTCCCAAAAGATGCGCAACTCCATGCACGAGTAGACGCGTTATTTCAGCTTCGAGCGTCGCATCATAGGCACGCGCTTGGCGGGCTGCGACATCGACGCTGATGACGATGTCACCGAGCAGCAGCTCGGCGCCGTCGGCGCGTCGTGTCGTCGGCACACGAAATGGCGCGTAGAACGGAAAGCTCAGGACGTCGGTACTACGATCGTAGCCACGGTGCTCTCGGTTGAGTCGACGCATCGCAGCATCGCCGACGAAGGTCAGCGAAAGCGATGACTCTGGGCGCCCGATTGCGGTGAGTAGCGCTCGCGTGGTGCGCTCGATGCGGCGCAACGGCAGTGCGTACTTACGAGTCGTATTGCGCACATAGATCACGGCGCCTTCGCGTAGGCGCCGATGATGCGCGCAACAAGCGGGTGGCGCACGACGTCGGCCTCGCCGAGTTGCACGATACCGATGTCGTCGATCCCGTCGAAGAGCGCAGGAGCGTCCAACAGCCCGGCATGAATGCCGCGCGGTAAGTCGATCTGCGTCACGTCGCCGTTGACGATCATCTTCGAATTTGCGCCCAAGCGCGTCAAGAACATCTTGAGCTGCTCGCGCGTCGCATTCTGCGCTTCATCCAGAATGACGAATGCATCGGAAAGCGTTCGGCCGCGCATGTATGCGAGCGGTGCAACTTCGATCGTACCGCGTTCGAGGAAGCGCGACGTCACGCCGTCGTCGAGCAGTTCGGCGAGCGCGTCATAAAGCGGACGCAGATACGGATCGACTTTTTCCTTGAGGTCGCCCGGAAGAAATCCGAGTTTTTCGCCGGCCTCGACCGCGGGGCGCGCTAAGATGATTCGCGCGATCTCGCGCGCACGCAGCGCGCGTACCGCCATTACGACCGCGAGAAACGTCTTGCCCGTGCCGGCGGGGCCGATGCCGAACGTCAACGTGCAGCGTTCGATCGTTTCGACGAACCGGCGTTGGCCCGCGGTTTTCGGGCGAATGTCCTTGCCGCGGCCGGTCGTGAAGAGCGTTTTCGGGTGACTCCGCGGCGCCGTTTCGCCGCCGAGCGTATCGCGAGCGGCGAGCGCGACATCGTCGGGGGTCAGCTGCGCGCCACCGTTTGCCGCGTCACGCATTCGCTCGAGGATCCCGCTCGCGGAACGGACCGCATCCGCCGGGCCCGACAGGCGCAGACGGTCGCCATCGAGGTTGACGACGACCGGCACGAGGTCTTCGAGCGCGGTCAGATTGCGATCGAGATGCCCGCAGAAGCTTAGGGCGTCGCGCACGCCGGCGAGTTCGAAGACTCGCTCGGTTCGCGCCTCAGGCAGCGTGCAAACTCCGCATATCCGTGCTGGAAAGGTTCAACGCTCGTAAACTTCAACCCGCGCGGCGGATTTACCGTTCGCGTAGCGCGATCGGAAGTGCCAGGGCCTCGGCCAGCACGAAAGCCCCGAGCAAGGCGCGGCCCCCGGCGAAGGCCGCTAAGATCGGCGGCATGCCGAGCGCGGGCGACGGCTCGGCGCCGACCGGCTGCCCTAGCAAAGAGGCGAACGGATTCGCCGCTTCCACGGAGGCCATCGGAGCCGACATCGCTGCGGCGGGCGTAACGGGCGCGACCGGGCCGACCGGGCCGACCGGGGCAACGTCAGCACCGGCATTCTTCGGCCCGAGGGTGAAAATCGCCGGCGCACCGCCGCGCGGAACGAGCTTCGGTGCCGGTTTGCGGAGCCCGTCCATCTATTGACCGAGGGTTCTCGTCGGCTGGCCGGCGTTCGCATCGCCCGGCGCGACGCCGGTGGAAATCGACGAGCGCATGTCGGTATCGGCCTTGATGTTGTTGAGGCGGTAGTAGTCCATGACACCGAGATGGCCGCTGTGGAACGCCTCGGCGATCGCTTGCGGAATCTGGGCTTCAGCCTCAACGACTTTGGCACGCATCGCTTGCGTTTCGGCCTTCTGCTCCTGTTCGGCCGCAAGCGCACCGTACTGGCGTTCAGCGGCCTTCGCTTGTGCGATGCGGCGGTCGGCTTCGGCTTGCGACGTCTGCAGTTCGGCACCGATGTTCTTGCCGACGTCGACGTCGGCGATGTCGATCGACACGATCTGGAACGCGGTGCCGGCGTCGAGTCCCTTCGAAAGCACGGCCCGCGAGATACGATCGGGATATTCGAGCACTTCTTTGTGATCGACCGCCGCGCCGACTGCGGACACAACTCCTTCGCCGACTCGCGCGATGATCGTCGGTTCACCCGCACCGCCGACATAGGTGTCGAGGTTGGTTCGCACGGTGACGCGCGCCTTGACATTGAGCTGAATGCCGTTTTGCGCGACGCCTTGAAACGTCGGAGTCTCGATCACTTTGGGATTCACCGATTGCTGCAAAGCTTCGACGACGTTGCGACCGGCCAGATCGATCGCCGCAGCGCGCTGCCATTCAAGGGGAATCTGCGCGCGTTGCGCCGTGATCATCGCCAGAGTCACCGCTTCGACGTTACCGCCGGCCAGATAATGTGACTGCATCTGGTCGATTGTGAGCGGCAGGCCGGCTTTGCGAGCGCGCACGAGGTTCGTAACGATGACGCCCGGACGAATTCCGATCAACCGCATGCGTACGAGCGACGCGACTGAAATCGGCACGCCGGCGGCAATCGTCCGGATCCACAGACCCAAGGGGAAATAATATAAGAAGACGATCAGCCCGAGCACGATCGCGAGTATGATCAGGGTGAGTCCGAAACCGGCGATGGCCATCTAGCAGTTGTCGGGCTTTGCCCGACGTCCACCTCCGTGCATGCAATCCAACTAATCTTCCTTTGCGACGGCAACGATGGGATGTACGAAAACGCGCGCGCCTTCGACACGACTGACTTTGACCGGCGCACCTGCCGGAACGAAATCGCCGTCGGTGAGGACGTCGACGCGCTTGCCGTCGACGGTCGCGACACCAGCCGGCCGCAAATACGACGCGGCAAAACCACTTCGTCCGACAAGACCTCCATGATCCTCGCTTGCGACATACTCGGGGCCCTGTTCCGCCGTGAACGCGATCCGCCGGAAAAACGCATTCTCCGGTAACATGCGGGTCGAGAACGCGTAGACGAGCGCGGAGAGAACGATCGCGAAGGCGATCGCTTGCACCCCGACGACGATGAAGGGTAAGCCGAAGGCGAGTACGACCGCGGCCACGAGCGCGAGCAAGCCAAGTCCTCCCGCAACACCGTGGCCGGGTACGACGTGCAACTCGAAGAGAATGCCGATGAGTCCGGCAAGTGCGAGCAGGACGACGAAGCCGTCGGAGAATCCGGCGTAGACGTGCGTTCCGAAAAAGAGTCCGAGTGCACCGATGCCGATCGCGCCCGCGATCCCATGCAACGTCTGCATTTCGATTAGGAGGCCGAGCACCCCGAGCGAAAGCAGCAGTCCACTCGCTTCGGGGCTGGTCGCGAAGCGCGCCAGCCGTTCACCCAGGGTGTACCGCGCGAACACGCGCGGACCGCTCGGCACGTGAGCATCCGCGAGCGCGTCGTCGAGCGTCGGCGCGACGGCGTCGGCCACGTGCGCACGAACGGCTTCGTCGGCCGTCAGTGAGAGGATGGCACCCGATTTCTTGTACGCCGGCGCGTCAACACTCTTGTCGACCATCGCTGCGGCGAGCGTCGGATCGCGGTGGTTGCGTGCCGCCGTCGAAGCGAATTCGGCGCGCAATGCGGAGACGTGCTTCGGGTCGTTTGGGATCGGCTCCGCCGCGCCGATGCTCGCGCCTGGAGCGACGACGATCGTATGGGCCGAAAGCGTGATGAGCGCGCCTGCCGAGTACGCGCGCTGCGAGACGTACGCGACCGTGGGAATCGTGGAATCGAGCACGCTATCGCGAATCTCGAAGGCAGCCGCGACGAGGCCGCCGGGAGTATTGACGTCAAGCAAGAGCGCGGAGGCATGCGCTGCCCGGGCATCGGATACCGCGCGTGCTACGTAGTGCGCCATTCCCTCGTCGACGACGCCCTCGATCGGGACCACGTAGACCGGAGTGCCGCTAACGCCCGCGGCGTGTGCTGTCGGCTTCGCCGCAACCAAGCCCGCCAGGCCGAACCAAATGGCCAGGACCGAGAGCAGGGTACGCAGCACGGGCCGGATCACGCCGCTTGCTACCCTCGCCAATAGCAAAAGTTGCGCCATACGTCGGCGCGGGGCATCCTTAAGCCAGCGCCCGCAGCTCCTCCAGAACGACGCCTCGGATCGTCGCACCGTCGGCCTGACCCCGTAACTGCGGCATCACGGTTTTCATGGCAGCACCTTGGTTGCGCTGTTCGGGGGCCAACGCTTGCAATGCGGTCCGAACGGTAGCCCGGATATCCTCGGCCGACTTCTGCGCCGGCAGCAAAGCCGAGAGGATATCGCGCTCGCGCGTCTCTTTGGCCGCTAGTTCCGGTCGATTGCCCCGTTCGAATTCCACGATCGAATCGCTACGCTGCTTAACCAATTTACGGACGACATCGATCTGATCGGCATCCTCGAGTTCGCGGCCTGCTTCGATCTTCCGATAGGAAAAGGCCGAAAGCGCGGAGCGCAGCGTATCAAGCCGCACTTGATCGCGTGCCTTCATTGCATCTTTCAGCTGCGCTGAAATTGTCTCTTTGAGCGCCACGAGAGTGTCCCGCTTAGGTACGGCGCTTGCGAGCCGCGGCCGACTTCTTCTTGCGGCGGACGCTCGGCTTCTCGTAGTGCTCGTGCTTGCGGGCCTCGGCGAGAACGCCGGCTTTTTGGGTGGCTTTCTTGAAGCGCCGCAGCGCACTCTCGATCGTCTCGCCCGGTGCAACGCGTACTTCCATAGAACAACCCTCCCTTCGCAACCGCACGAAGCGGCAAAATCACTGCCCCGAACGGGGCAACTTAGAGAATGTACCACACCGGCGGGTGCCCGTCCAGAGATCAGCCGGGGGGCCAGCGCAGCATGCGCCCGGCTAGAACATGCAAATGGAGGTGAGCCACACTTTGCCCCGCATCGGCGCCTTCGTTTACGACCACACGGTAACCGGTGGGGGAGGCGGCGCGACCCGCGCGCGATGCGGCGCTGAACAGATCGCCGACTTCACGCGCGTCCGCTTCGGCGACGAAATCACCGAGGTCAGCGACGTGGCGTTTCGGGATCACGAGCAGGTGCGTCGGTGCCTGCGCGGCTACGTCTCGAAAGACCAACACGTCGTCTGTTCGCGTGACTTCCTGCGCCGATATCTCGCGGGCGAAGATCTTGCAAAACGCGCACTCGGGATCGGTCATGTGCAGCCTTTCAGCCCCTTACCGTGAAGCTCCAAGTCTTTGCCGCCGTGTTGCCGGCGGCGTCGGATACCTTGACCACGACGCTGACGGAGCCGTTCTCGAGGTCGACGCCGGGGCTGTATATGATAAATCCGCCCATGCGCGTCGCTGAGGACGTCACGTCGTGACCGTTGACGCTCAGCCGCACGGTGCTCGTATTGATGCCGATCGCGGTCGGTGCTTCGTACGTCGCGAAGATGCTCGGACGGCGATTGTTGATCGTCTGTCCCGGCGTGGGTGCGACCTCGGCGATCGCAGGCGGTGTCGTCGTGGCCGAGAGCGTTTGCGGCGCCGCTACACGCGGGGCCGCGTTCGTGCCGACCGTCAGCTTTCCGTAAACGGGGACGTCGGTGAGATTGAAGCGCTCGGGAATCGTGAAGCGTCCGGCATAGACGCCGGAGCCCGTCTCATGCATGGGAAGGTTCACAAGATAATCGCCGATGTCGAAGCTCGCCCGAGCACCCGGCGTGCCTTTGATCACCACGTCGAAACTTTCGCCCGCTCGTAGCGGCCGGGTCGTCGACAATGCGACGTTCGCTATCGTCACGTTTGCCGGCGATGCCGGCGTCGCAGCGTTACCGGGAAGCGCAGTCGGAACGGTCCGGCCGCCCACACGTGAAGCGACGATCGAACGCAGCTCGCCGCTCTCGGGATTGCTGCGTACCGTCACGTAGTCGCCGGCTTGTAGATCGCCGAATTGGGCCGGCGTAGCACCCAGCGTAATCGTCGTCGAGCCGCTCGGAGCAACGACACGGCCGTCGCCGAGTACAAGCGCGCTCGGGGATATCGCCGAGATCGTGCCGCTCGTGGAACGGTAGTAATCGAAGAGCGAAACGACCCGGCCGTCGCGCGCCAGAATTGCATGCAGCGCGTCTCCGACCCGCAGATCGGTGAAGACGCCCGGAAGTTGGTTATGGATCGTCACGTCTTCGGTCCAGATTTTCGCACCCGACGTAATCGAAATCGTGCGTGCCGTGCCGCCGCGCACGACGGTAATCGAAGGCGGCTGTGAATCGGTATCGATCGCCGAGACGACACCTTGCACGTCGAACCCGCCATCGGCGCGTTGCCGTTCGGTCCCGCTCGTTCGTCCGAACAGCGACGAAACGATCTCGACCTGCGCCCCGCGCTGATCGTACGTCGCTTGGGCGCCGAGCGCCGCGCTCAGCAGACCGAGCGGAACGTACGTCGTGCCGCCGAGATTCGCAACGCTCGCTTCGAGCAACACGGGCCGTTCGTCGACGCTCGCCTGCGCGGACCCGACGGCAAATCGCACGGTGCCGGTCGGCAAGCGCGAGCGAATCTTATTGCCCGAACGCTCGATGTCGAGGCCGAGCGCCGCGAAAACGTCGCGCAGCGGAACGAGGACGCGACCATCGACGACCTGCGCTGATACGCCGTCCGGCAGCGGTTCGCCGTTGACGGCCACGGCGATCGTGCGGGTTGGTTTCTCGGCAGCGGAACGGACTTTTTCGCCGAGGGCGTCGGCTTTACGCCCGCCCGCCGTGGGCGCATGGCCCGCGGGGGCCGGCCCGCGAGCGGCGGCTACCGGCGCCGCGCACAACACGCACGCGGTCGCGAGCGCGGCGATGCGATGGTGACTCATCAGCGCGGACTTTCCGCCAAGAGTTCGCGGTACACCTCGGCCGTTCGCTGCGCGCAGACGTCCCACGTGAGCGCTCGCGCGACGTCGCGCGCGTCGGCGGCGTCGATCCGGTGCGCGAGCGCCTGTTCCATCGCGCGCGTGAGAGCAGCGACGTCGTGGGGCGGGAAGGTCGCAATGTACGGCCGCAAGACGGCGGGCGCGGCATCAATGCTCGCGATGACGGGCGTGCCGACGGCAGCCGCCTCGAGCATCGGCAGACCGAAGCCCTCGCACAGGGACGGATACACGAGGGCGACGGCTCCTGCATACCGGCGTGCGAGGTCGGGCGCACTTAGCTCGCCGAGAAAGCGCAGGACACCGCGCTCGCGCCGTGGACCCTCGCCCGCTCGCAGCGAGCCGTCATCGTCTCCGGTTAGCGCCAGATCGACGGCCACGCCGGGATCGAGTTTTTCCCATGCCAGCATCAGCGCGATCAGGTTCTTGTGTTCCCGCCGGTTGCCGGCGTAGATGAAATACGGCGCGGGCGCCGATGCGGGTTCGATATTTCCGTGGTACGAATCGTCCGTTCCGAGCGGGACGATACGCACTTTGCGCGGCGCGATGCCCAGAAACCGCTCCAGATCGCCGACGGTACGCTCGTCGTCGGTGATGATGCGCGCCGCGCCCGCCGTCACCCAGCGGACGACCGTTCGATAGTACGGCCCGACGCTGGGCTTGAAGTGGGCGGGAAAGCGTAGGTGAATGAGGTCGTGAATCGTCACGATATACGGTCGCGGTCCCGCCAGCGGCGCGTACACCGAGAGATGATGGACCAAGCGCGGACGCAGTCGCCGTAAGCTGAACGCCAGATCGAGCTGTTCACGTCGGTCGAGCGCGCTCGCGCGCGTAACGACCTCAAATGTAAGATCGGGGGCAACGCGCGGCAACCGCTGCGCGATTTCTTCGGCATACGCGCGCATGCCGACCGAAAGGTGCCGCGTGCGCGGCAGATCGAGCACGATGTCATGCTGCTGCTTTCTAGTGCGAATTAGAAGAACGCAGCGCTTTCCAGGCGACCACGACCGGATACAACGCGGACGCGACGGCCACGTAGGCGCCGCGCCAACCATCCCGCCAGGCGGCGCGCACGACGAACAACCATCCGATTCGCGGGCACACGCTCGCGCTCGCGCGCGCGAGCGTAAGGGGCGAACCCTTAAGCGCCCGAGCTTCGAGCGAGGTGTAACGCGCGAACTTCTCACCGTATGCCCGGAGCGACGGGTACGAGAAGTGGTGCAGCGCGCCGGACAACCGAGCGACATCGCCCCGGACGATCCACCGTTCATGCACGTCGGCCGCACCACCCCCGGCGGGGCGTGCATACAGCGCGGCCGCTGCCGTGCGAAAGAGGCGCAGCGGCGCCTCCCCGCTCCACGCGCCGCCACGCATCGGTCGCCCGCAGAAATAGGTGAGCCGTGCCACGCTGTAGCCGTCGATCGTGGCGCCAGGCTCCGCCCCGGCGAGCGCTGCGCGAAGCGGCGCGTCGAGCACTTCGTCTGCGTCGAGCATAAACGTCCAAGTCGTTTCAACTTCACCAAGCGCAAAGCGTCTCGTCGCGACGAACCCGGCCCACGGACGTGTCAGCGTGCGGGCCCCATGCTCGCGCGCGAGGGCGGCCGTCGCATCACGCGATTCGGCATCGATCACGAGCAGCGGTGAGCCGCTCGGCACGCTCCCGAGTGCTCGCGCCACGTTATGCGCTTCGTCGCGCGTCAGAACGACGAAGGTAACGTCTTGGAGATTCAGGAGGAAGCGGCGAACGCCCGCTGCGGCCCAAGGCTTACCGCCCCGCCGGAGATCAAGCAGCGCAGCGCCGCGCCGACGAAGTCGCGATAGAGCGGCGACGGATGCGTCGGCCGCGATTTGAATTCGGGATGAGCTTGCGTGCCGACGAACCATGGATGCAACGACGTGGGGAGCTCGATGCACTCGACGAGCGTCGTACGGCCGACGACATGGTGTCCCGAGAAAATCAAGCCGTGTTCTTCAAAGAGTGCTTTGTAACGATTGTTGAATTCGTAGCGATGACGATGCCGTTCGCTGATCGTTGTCTCATCGTAAGCACGGGCAACGAGCGTCTCGGCTTCAAGCCGGCATTCGTACGCGCCCAGGCGCATCGTACCGCCCATCAACGCCACATTCCGCTGCTCGGGCAGGAAATCGATGACGGCATCGGGCGTCGCTTCGTCGACTTCACTCGTCATCGCTTCGGGCAGACCGCAGACGTGACGCGCGAACTCGACGCAGGCGAGTTGCATGCCGAAGCAGATTCCGAGGAACGGGATGCGCTTCTCGCGCGCATACTGAATGGCGCGCAACTTCCCCTTGACGCCGCGCGAGCCGAAGCCGGGTGCGACCAGGATGCCGTCGACGCCGTGCAGCGGCACGGTTCCGGCATCTTCTATGGTTTCGGAATCGATGCGTTTGATCTCGACGTGTGTATCGTGATGGACGCCCGCGTGATAGAGCGCTTCGTTGATCGATATATAGGCGTCTTTGAGTTCGACATACTTGCCGACGAGTGCTATTTTCACGCGCTGGGCGGGATATGTGAGTCGTTCGACGATGCGCTCCCACGCTTCGAGTTCGAGCGGCTGCGACGGTAAGGCCAAACGCTCGATGACCGCTTGCGCTAGGCCCTCGCGTTCCAGATTCAGCGGCACCTTGTAGATCGTGCTGGCATCACCGTTTTGGACGACGTTACGTGCGGGCACGTCGCAGAAGAGCCCGATCTTCTCCTTGAGCTCGATCGGAATCGGCTGCTCGGAGTTCGTGCGCACGACGATCGCATCGGGCGTGATTCCGATCGCGCGCAGCTCGCGCACGGAGTGCTGCGTCGGCTTGGTCTTCAGTTCGCCCGCGGCCCCGAGGTGCGGCATGAGCGTGAGATGCACGAACATCACGTTCTCATGGCCGACGTCGTAACGCACTTGACGGATCGCTTCGAGAAAAGGCAACGACTCGATGTCGCCGACGGTGCCTCCGACTTCCACGATACAGACGTCCGCGCCGCTGATGTCGGCCATACGGGTGATCTGCGCTTTTATTTCGTTTGTGATATGGGGGATGACTTGGACCGTCGCGCCGAGATAATCGCCACGGCGTTCCTTGGCGATGACCGATTCGTAAATCTGGCCCGTCGTCACGTTGTTGACGCGCGAAAGCGCTTCGTCGATGAAGCGCTCGTAGTGCCCGAGATCGAGGTCGGTCTCGGCGCCGTCTTCGGTGACGAAGACCTCGCCGTGCTGATACGGGTTCATCGTACCGGCATCGACGTTGATATACGGGTCCAGCTTCTGAATCGAGACCGACAGACCGCGGCTCTTGAGCAGTCGCCCGAGCGACGCGGCCGTGATGCCCTTCCCGAGCGAACTGACCACCCCACCGGTGAAGAAGATGTACTTCGCCACTCTGAATGGTCGGTTTTCGGCGCGCTGCCCGAGCCTCCCGCCGGTCGCGGCTTGGACGTCCGAACGTCTAACCGGGCGTAGCGCGCAGCTCCACCATGCGGCGTATTCCGGCGTAATCGCGGACCACGCGCACTCGGCAAATTCCTTCAAAAGCCGAATGCGCCAAGATCGCGAGTTCGTCGGACGTATCGGGACCCGCTTCTAGCAAAAGCAGACCGCTTCGCGCGAGATATCCAGGCGCGAGGCGGAGAAGCTTGCGGTAAACGTCCAAGCCGTCTGGACCACCGTCGAGCGCGAGGCGCGGTTCGAAGGACGTCGGAGCGGGAGCGGCGGCGAGGTCGGCGCTACGCACGTACGGGAGATTGGCGACGATCCCATCGAAGACGCTCTCGCGTTCGAGTTCGTCCAGCGCGTTTTCGAGCCGAAACGTAACGCGCCCGGAAACGCCGTGAGCCGTCGCGTTTCGAGCCGCAACGGCGAGCGCGGCCGCCGAAACGTCAATCGCAACGACCGACGCGCACGGGCGCTCCGCGGCAAGCGTAATTGCAATCGCGCCGCTACCGGTGCCGACGTCGCAAAGACGCAGCGGGCGATCCGCATCGGCGAAGGCCTGCAGCGCGAGCGTGATGAGCCCTTCCGTCTCCGGACGCGGCACAAGCACGTCGGGCGTAACGGCGAACGTGCGGCCGTAGAACCCAGCTTCGCCGATGATATAGGCCACCGGTTCACCGGCCGCGCGGCGGCTTATCGCGTCGCGATATCGTGCAACGTCATCGTCGCCGAGCACCGCGTCGCCGTGGGCTAGGAGCCACGCCGCCGGACGAGCGAGCACACTCGTAAGCAAGACGCCGGCGTCGTGGCGTGCCGATTCCCGATCCTTGCGCAGCTTTGCGATGCCTTCGGCCAACACGTCGCCGACCGTCATGCGTTCGGCTTTGTCATCGGTGCTGAACGCCGCCGCTACGCATCGATACCGACGCGCGCTTAAGCTGCCGTCGTCCCGCCTGCGAGCAGCCGCGACTTCTCGTCCTGCTGCAAGCGCGCGACCATGCGCCCAAGATTACCGTCCATGATGTCCTTCACGTTGCCGAAGTTTTCGTTGATCCGGTGGTCGGTGATGCGATCCTGCGGGAAGTTATAGGTCCGAATCTTTTCACTGCGGTCGCCGGTTCCCACCTGACTACGTCGTAGGCTGCCGACGGCTTCTTGCGCTTCACGTCGCTTGCGATCCGCCAGCACGCTGCGCAGCATCGACATCGCGCGCTCTCGGTTTTGCAGCTGCGAGCGTTCCTCGCTGCACGACACGACGACGCCCGATGGAACATGCGTAATGCGGATAGCAGACTCGGTCTTGTTGACGTGCTGGCCGCCGGCGCCCGACGCTTTGAAGGTGTCGATCTGTAACTCTTTGGGGTTGATCTCGATCGCGACATCATCGTCGGCCTCCGGTAGCACTGCGATCGTCGCCGTGCTCGTATGCACGCGACCCTGCGACTCGGTCGCCGGAACGCGCTGCACGCGGTGAACGCCGCTTTCGTACTTGAAGAAGCGATACGGTTGGCCGCCGCGGATGCCGAGCACGATCTCCTTGACGCCGCCCGCATCGTTGTCGCTCTGGGTCAGTATCTCGGTGCGCATCCCGAGCGACTCGGCATAGCGTATGTAAAGACGGGCGAGTTCGGCGGCGAACAGACCCGCTTCATCGCCGCCCGCACCGGCGCGAATCTCGACGAAGACGTCCTTGTCGTCGTTCGGATCGCGCGGCAACATCAGCTCGGTCAGTTCTGCTTCGAGCTGTGTGCGACGCTCGCGGAGCGTGCGGGCCTCTTCGTCGGCGAGCTCGTGGAGTTCGGGATCGCTCTTGTCGGCGAGCAGCGCCTCATTCGCGGCTAATTCCGCCAGCAGTTTTGTATACGCGCGATAAGCCGCGACCGTCTCTTCGTTCGCCGCCCGTTCCCGAACAAGCGTCGTGAACCGGTCCTGGTCAAACGTGTCACCCGGATGAGCAAGCGCCGACTCGATCTCATCGAAGCGGCGTGAGAGCGACTCCAGGCGCACGAGATTGAACATAGTGCAGGGCCCGGCGACCGGGAAGTCCTAGGAGCCTTCGGGGTATGGCACATTCCCCGACAGACTCCTAGGCCTCAGCGGCAGCGGCCTCGGCCTTCTGCCGCTTACGTTCTGAGGCCTCGGCGCGCTTCTTATCCGCGGCGGCAAGGCGCTGATTGAACTTATCGACGCGGCCTGCAGTGTCGAGGAACTTCTGCTGACCCGTAAAGAGGGGGTGGCACGCCGAGCAGACCTCAACGCCGATTTCCTTGAGCGTCGAACCGGTCGTAAACACATTTCCGCAGGCGCAGTGTACGCGCGCTTCGGGATACCAGGCGGGATGAATCTTCGCTTTCACAACCCTTCAATTATACCAGAAGCCGCAAGGCATGCCAAACGCCGATGCGCTCGTGTAGGAGCAAAGCAGAAGACTCTCGGGAACGTGGCGCGAACCGGCTGCGTTGGTTTTTCGGCGAGCGAACGAACCGTCGCGGCCGCAAGAGTGGAGAAGTCTTTTTGAAGCAGACAGGTCACATGCGTTCCGTTTCGTCGCTCGGGCTTGCCGTCGGCATTGCCCTCGCAATCGGATTCGGCCCAGCGAGTGGAACGCGGGTCGGCGCGCAGGCCGCTCCCCCCGCGCCGCCTGTTCCGGGCCCTTCTCTCAACGCCACGATCGCACCCACGACGTTGCCGACCGCGCTCCCAAGCGGCGTCCCCGTCCCGACCGTGACCCCGACCGCCGCTCCCGGGCGCGGCCGAAGGCGCGGCCGCTCCGCTGCTTCGCCTGGCCCATCGGCCGCACCGTCGGCTCCCGAGCCGACCGCCACCCCGACTTCGCCGGCGTTTGCGACGCTCGACGGCACGTGGGAAGTCCAGTTGCAGTATATCGACCACACGGACTACTCGTATTTTGACCTTCACCAGGGTGGGAGCGGAGGCGGATTGACCGGCTCCTGGCGCATTAAGGGAAAGCCGTATCCGCTCGTGGGCACCTACGACGGACGCTTGATCCACCTGACCGTCACGCAAGGCGCGGCCAGCGTCGCTTTCAACGGCTACGTTGAAGGGGCGTCCGACATGGTCGGGCTGACCGACTATGAAGATAAGGCGGCGCAACGGACGGCGTTCACGGCCGAACATCGTGGAACGCCGCGCGCCGCTCCCACTCCGCGCAAGAGGAAGTGATTCTTCAAAGCATCACGGCGCTCGACGAGTTGCTGGCGCGTTCGCGAACCATCGCCGTCGTCGGCGCTTCGCCGAACCCCGCACGGCCGAGCCACGACGTGTTCACCCGTTTGCGCGCGATGGAACGCTTCGATGTCGCTCCGATCAACCCGGTCGTCGCTTCGATCGACGGCGTGACGGCGTACCGTTCACTGCAAGCCTATGCTACCGCTCGCGGGGCGCCCGACATCGTCGACGTCTTTCGAAAAGCCTGCGAGGCAGCGGGCGTCGCGCGCGAGGCTATCGCGGTTGGTGCCAAGGCGATCTGGTTCCAGTACGGCGTGATCAATGAGGAAGCAATCGCACTCGCCGGCGCGGCCGGACTTGATGTCGTCGTCGACCGCTGCCTTAAAATCGAAGCCGCTCGACTACCCCGATGAGCGACGCGCGCGCGCGCGCGCTGGACGACGCGTTCCTTGCGATCGTCGCGGATTGGGCCCGCGGCGGCGTCGGCTGCGATGAGGCGCGCTTCGACGAACTCGCGCGGACGACGTGCGCGTATCAGGTTGCGCGCAATCCGCCTTACGCGCGCTATGCGGCCACGCTGGGGATCGACCTCGTGCATCCGCCGGCGACGTGGCGCGACATTCCGGCCGTACCGGCGAGCGCATTCAAGGATGCGACCCTCGCGACGTGCTCGCCCGACGAAGCCGAGTTGACGTTTCACACGAGCGGAACGACGGGGGAGGTGGCGGGCAAACACTACATCGAGCACGCGCGTCTCTACGATGCCGCGCTGCTGGCCGGGTTCGATCGCTCTATGTTGAAAGACGGCATGAAACTTCGCTACTTGAACTTCCTGCCCAATTCGCGCTTGCATCCACACTCATCGCTCGGCTACATGATGGGTCACGTGTCGGTGTTACGCGGCGACGGCAAGGCGCAGTATTTTCTCGATGACGGCGCCAGTTCGGCGGCCGAGCGAGAAGCGAGCATCGACCTCGAGGGATTCTCTGTTGCGCTCAAGCGCGCGATCGCGGATGCGCAGCCGGTTTGCATCGCAGGGACGGCGTTCGCGCTCGTCGCGTTGCTCGATGCCTTCGAAACCGAAGATCGTGCGTTCGTCTGCCCAAGCGGATCGCGCATCATGGAGACCGGCGGCTTCAAGGGGCGCGCGCGCGTCGTCGAGCGCAGCGAACTGTACACGCGGCTCGAAACGGCACTCGGCATCCCGACCGTTTCGATCGTTGCGGAATACGGCATGACGGAACTCGTCAGCCAGTATTACGATGCCCCCGAAAGCCGCGCTGCCGGCACTTCCGAGCGTCATCCGCAGGACGTGCACATCAAGCAAGCGCCGCCGTGGCTGCGAACGCTCGTCGTCGACGGCGATGGTCGCGAATTACCGGGCGGGGAGACGGGTTTTCTGCGCCACGTCGATCTCGGCAATCGCTCGTCCGTCGTCGCGATCGACACCGCAGACAGAGGTTACGCGCGCGGCGACGGCATCGTGCTGCTCGGCCGTCCGCTCGACGCGCCCCTGCGCGGGTGTTCGCTCGACTCGGAGGATCTGATCGCACGCAAGCGTTGAAGCTTTCCTTGCACGTCCATGTCTGCCGTGCGCGTTGCGCTGTAGGCATTGCCTGCTATGATGGGCGCGCGAGCGCGCTAACAGCTGTGGCGTCATGGCTGCTACAAACGGTCCGACCCGCGTATGTCATACGCCGACGACGGCACGAATGAGCGCGCGAGCGAACGGCACGCCGAGTCCCGTTGCTTGATTGTAGCCGCCGATCGGATTCGCGCCGTAGCCGGGATCGTAGGGCGGCGGCGGAGTAGAGTTAGGCGCCGGCGAGGGACAATTCGGATTACCGGCGTTGGCCGGGCTAGAGCAGTATGGCACCTGCGCGTTATTGCCATAGCTAACTTGAAGGAACGTCGCCGCATAGGGCGCACCGGCTTGATAGTATCCGTAGAAAAGCGGATTCGGGTTTCCGAGCCGGTACGGATGCGTTCCGCCGCCTTTGCTCGAACAGGCGGCATTCGCCTTACAGGCTTGCAGTACAAGTGCCCACATCGCGGCCATCTGGGGTGCGGCGACGCTCGTCCCGCCCGCGACCCCGAGTTGTGCACCGCCGAAACTCCGGTCGGCGTACCGCAAGAGCGCGACGCCGGTCCGGGGATCGCCTTCCAGAGACAAGTCCGGGACGTTGCGGTTCTGGCCCGTGATGCCGGGCAAACCTTGTTGATACGGCGGCTGCGGGAAATAGGCGGACACGCCGCCGCCGCTGCCGCTTTCAAATCCACCCGAGGTCTGCTGGCCCCAGACCGTAACGGGACCGACGAACTGGCCTGCCGCGTTGAGCGGCGTCGTCACGCCACCGACGGCGACCGCGCTCGGGTCGGTCGACGGGTACGATACGCACGGTAGATCGACGAGCGGATTTGGACCGGACGCAAACGGCTGACAGCCCTGGGCGCCTGAATCGCCGCTCGCAACGAAGACGGCGGTGCCTTCGGCGACGAGCATCATAAGCTCCGTCGGATCGAGACCCGAGCCATCGGTCGTGAACGGGTATGGCGGACTCTTGCCCGGGAGCCCGGCGGTCTGATACTCGTCACCACCGAAGCTGAGCGAAAGCACGTCCGCGCTGTCGTTGTCGATCGCAGTTTGCAGCTCTTCGTCGCTTTCGGCAAGCCCCTGGTATGCGTTCCCGGTGTTCGGGGCACATGGGTTGCCGATCGTTTCGTTCGCGCAGCGATCGTTGGGGTTGTAGGCAAGGAAAAACTGTACGCTCGAGTCGCGCGCAAGCGAAGCAGTCTGCTCCGTGTCCAGCTGCGCTTCACCGTCTTCAGGATTACACGTCGGCGTCGGCGATTCCGACGGAGGATAGCCCGGGTCGGCAGCAGTGATGCACGGTCCGGTCAGCGGCGGGGGCGGTGCGAAGCCGCTCGCGCTATTGACGACCGGATCGCTCGGCGTCGCCGCGACGATCGAGACGGTGCTCGCACCGCCGATGTGATAGAGCGCCTTATAGGCGTCGGCGTCGCCGACCCGTCCGCCGCCGGTCGTCTGGATTCCGCCCGTTCCGATGATGCCGACGGTGATGCCGGCGCCCGTGTATCCCGCTGCATACGCGCCGTCATAGTCAAAGGCGCGCGCAATCTGCTGCGGCGCATAACCGGCCGTCGTGCCGGTCGCCGGAACGAGCGTCGACACGAAGCGCTTGGGACGCACGACGATGTCGGCCGAGCCGACCACCGGGACGCCGGCCGGAACGCTCGGCGTCTTCATCGGCGCCAGAAAGTTTAGTCCCTGTGGACTTTGAAACGTCCCGAACTTCGTGCGAAACGCCGTCTCGAGCTGCGCTTGCGTGCCGACGACGCGCAGAAGCATCCGTTGTTTCCAGCCGCCTACCTGTAAGCCGAGTCCCGCGAAGTACTTCGCTGCCGCGGTCTGATCGCTCGCGGTCGCCGCGAAGCGATTCGCAATCTCGACGGGTGTCAAGAACTGGCGGTAATTCGCAGACTTTGGATCGCTCACGGAATTCGCGTAGGCCGTTAAGCCGCTCGGGTCGCGCATCGGGAGGACGACGTTGAGTGCAAGCGTCCCGAAGTGGGCGGGCGCAATCAAGTGCGACTTGGCCACGAAGCCGGCATCGTAGACGAAGCCGGTCGAGCGGAACGAGTTCTGCGGTCCGGTTCCCGGCCCGTTCGGCGTGGCGACGGGCAACGTGCTATGCGAGCCGCCGCCGCAAGCGGTGAGAACGGCAAAAGTGCTCGCAAGCGCGAGCACGGTGCGAAGACGGGCGAGCATCAGCGGACTCCTCGAAGTGAGCGCAGCGCGAGCGCGTGACGAACGAAACGTTGGTGCGCAAGGAATGCATGGAAGTGCGCGACGCTGCCGCGCACGGCACCCGCCGTCATCAGCGCGTCAAGGCTCGATGCTCCAGAACGACCGGCGCTGCTCACGCTACGGCGGCCGACGCTCGAGAGCCCCAAGACCCCGGCGCCCGTGACGCCGAGCGTTTCGGTCGTCGTCGTGATTTGTTCGGGCATCGTCCCGTCGGGCGTTGTGTAAATGAGCCGCGTCGTCTGGCCCGAGAAGTCGTAATACTGCGTGACGACGTCGCTCAGTTGCAGGCACGCGACGCCGATGCCGGGCTCGTCATACGTCGTCGTGGTCTGCACGTCGCGTTCGCCGAATATCGGATCGATCGTCGTCGTCGTCTGCACGAGCGAGTTGCCCGTCCGCAGGAACGAGCTTGCGACATTGCAAGCGCCCGGCAGTGTCGTACGCCCTCCATTGACCAGCGTCTGCGCGTAGAGCACGACAGGCGGCGTAAACCACGCGGGAGTCACGGTACGGTGGACGACCAGGGGGGCCGGAGTCGCCGGGGGAGGCGGCGGTGGAAAGAAGCCCGCAGCATACGTGATCGTGATCGGGATCGTCGAGGTACCTGACCCGTTCGGCGTAGGCGGTCCCACAGCGAACGTCGAGTTGCTGCCGACGTTTGGCCCCGCAAACGGAAACGAGTAGGTCCCCGAACCGTCGGCGTTGACGGTGGCGCTGCCGCTCGTGCCGTCTGGATAGGCGAAGCTCTGCGTGTAGGTTCCGTCCGCGTTGATGTTCTTCGTGCTTCGTGGAACCTTGCGGATCGGCTTCCGTGATCGTCTGTGCGTCGGTGTTCGCAGGCGCGAGCGGCCCCGCGATCTCGGGAATGATGTCGACCAGTCCGTTGCCCGAACCGATGACGGTCTTCACCGCGATGCTGGCGGAATCGGTCGAACTAGAACCCGCGAACAACACGTCGGTTGCGGCGCCGGCCGGTGCGAAGGCGTAGTAATCGTCGCTCGTGATCTGCGTCGTCTGCGTCGGATTGGATTCCGTGTCGGTTTCGGCCGTGTTGTAGTCGACGAGCGAACCGGAATTCGCTGCGCCCGCGAACGACGCGCCGGCCGTTAGCTTCACGTTCTGCGTAACGGCGAACGAAAGGGTCGCGCTATTCGTCGGGTTCGGCGAGGGAATCGGCGGAAGAATGACCGGTGGTCGCACGAAGTTCTGCGTCAACGTGCCGGCATACGAGAACGAGTCGCCCGTCGCGTGCGGACGGTATGAATTGTTCGTCGGCATCGGGGCCGGCCCAGGTCCGGGGCCGCCCGAGCCGGAGCCACCCCCGCCGCCGCACGCAGAGGCAGCGGCAATGCAAAAAACCGAAACGGCTAAACGTAAGCGCAAGGCTAACCTTCTTTAAAAGTGGCGGCCGGTCGAGCGTCCTTTCGGTCACCCGTTGCTATCCTGTCGTCGTGATCATCAAACATGAAAGATTTACGGGCCTCACACATCATTCGGGCAGTCGCCGATGCCGCAACGCGCTGGCACAATGGGGACTTTCCGCCACGCGTGCGTGCCACCAAAGCGGTGATGCGCCGCACGGGCTACACTGAGCCGGTCGTCGACTATGCACTCGATCGCCTTTTCGAGCAACTCGACCGCTCTTGTGTCGAGTCCGTCATCCGTGGCGAACTCGGTTCACTCGAAGCGCTCGACGGCTTCGTAGCGCGGCCGGGACAGCCCGCCCTCTTCTTCCGCGGCCTTTCCAAGGCGATGATTATTGCAAGCGACACGACGATTGGCGTCGCTCTGCCGGCGCTCGTCTTCGCGTTGTGTGCAAAGGCGGATGTGACCGTGAAAGATCGGGACGATCAACTCGTCGCAGCGTTCGTCGAGACGCTCGTCGAAGAAGAACCGGCGCTAGCCGAGCACGTTTGCGTCGCGGTGTGGGAAGGTAGCGACTCCGCTCAGTCGCGCGCGCGCGTGAGCGACGCGGATGTCGTCGTCGCCTACGGGAGCAACACTGCCCTCGCGGCGATTCGCACGCAGCTTGCGCCGCAAGCACGCTTCGTCGGGTACGGCCATCGCACGAGCGTCGGGTACGTACCCCGCGAAGCGCTACGTCACGAAATCGCGGCCCGTGAAGTCGCTCGGGCCGCGGCGCTAGACGCATTGCTTTACGATGGCGACGGCTGTCTCTCGCTGCACGCGCTGTTCGTCGAACGCAGCGGTACGATTACGCCGCTTGGATTCGCGTCGATCCTTGCGCGTGCGTGCGATGAGATCGCAATCGAATTTCCGTCGGGCTCTTCAATTGCAGCGCCCGAAGTCGCCGCGTATCGCCGTTGCGCGCTTTTTCGTGCGGCTCAGGGTCGCGGCGCTGTTTACGACGGGTTCGTCGCGCCGCATCTCGTGGTATACGATGCGCCTCCGGACGAGCCACCGCCGCTTCTGCCACGAACGCTCGGCATCTACCCCGTCGATGCGCCGCACGACATGCTTACGTTTGTGCGGCGACATGCACTCCCGCTCGAAGCGTTTGCGCGCGTCGATGGAACGCGTCCCGACGTCGAGGCTGCCGCACTCGAAAGCGGTGCCTCTCGGATAGCACCTCTCGGGCGACTGCAAGCGCCGCCGCTCGGCGGTGAGCATGGCGGGCAGGGGCGGATTCTCCCTTTCGTGCGCGCTATCTATCGCGAATGACCGACGAGTTTGAAGCGATCGTTACGCGCATTCCGGGGCCGCGTTCGCTCGCACTCGCCGCAGCGCTAGCGCGCACGGAAACGCGCGGCGTGACCTATCTCGGGCGTGACTTTCCCGTCTTCTGGGAGTCCGCAGACGGCGCCCTCGTCAACGACGTCGACGGCAACCGCTACATCGACTGCACGGCCGCCTTCGGCGTCGCCACGACCGGTCACGCGAATCCGGCCGTTGCCCATGCCATTGCAGAACAGGCATCCCTGCTGCCGCACGGTATGGGTGACGTTCACCCGACCGAAGCTAAGACGCGGCTGCTCGAGCGGCTCGCCGCTCTGGCACCGCTCGACGAGCCGAAAACGTTTCTCTGCTCGACGGGCGGCGAAGCCGTCGAGTTTGCGCTCAAGAGTGCCTATCTCGCAGTCCGGGGGCCGAACGTGCTGGCGTTTGAGGGCGGCTATCACGGCCTCGGATACGGGGCGCTCGAAGTCTGCGGAGTCGCCAGGTTTCGTGAACCGTGGCGGGCGCAGTTGCGTGATACCACCACGTTCGCCGTCTTTCCTGATCCGCGTCGGAGCCGCAGCCTCGAACAGTCGCTCGATGCAGTCGCACAGCAACTGAAGCAAAACGCGACGATCGGAGCCGTCGTCGTCGAGCCGATTCAAGGTCGCGCGGGTGTCATCGTTCCACCGGACGGGTTCTTACCGGGACTGCGCGGGCTGTGCACGCGCTACGGCGTGCTGTTGATCCTCGATGAAATCTACACGGGTTTCGGACGGACCGGCAGTCTCTTTGCCTGCGAGCGCGAAGCGGTGCGGCCGGACGTCCTTTGTGTCGGTAAAGCGCTCGGGGGCGGATTTCCCATTTCGGCAACGATACTTTCAGGCGAGGTCGCAAAGGCATGGCAGCCCTCGACCGGCGAAGCGCTGCACACGTCGACCTATCTCGGTAACCCTATGGGATGTGCCGCGGCGCTCGCTAATCTCGACGAGATCGAACGCCGCAACATCCCGCGCCTCGCGCGCGAACGAGAGCGCCCGATCGCCCGAGCGCTTCATGCTTTACAAAGCGCGCAACCGGCGATCGTCGACGTGCGTGGCCGGGGCATGTTGTGGGCAATCGAGTTTACCGATGCAAGCTATGCATCCGCATGCGTCGTGCAGGCGCTCGCACGCGGCCTGATCCTTCTTCAGTCGGGAATCGGCGGCGAAGCGGTCACCTTCGCACCGCCGCCTGTGATCACGGAAGTTCAACTCGAGCGCGCTTTCGCGCTGTTAGCTGAAGTCGTGCGCGATCCGGTGCTCGCATGACAAGCAGAAAGTACCGCGTCGGAGTGATCGGCTCGAGCTTCGGCGGTTCCGTGCACGTGCCGGCCTTTGAAGCGCAGGGTCGGTTCGAGGTTGTCGCGCTCGCTTCGCCGACGCGCGCGGCTCAAGTCGCCGCCGAACGCCATGTGCCGCATTTCTTCGCATCCGTTGACGAGATGCTCGACGGCGTCGAACTCGATGTCGTTTCGGTCGCTTCACCGCCGTTCGCTCATCATGCAGCGGTGCTCGCTGCGCTCAAACGCGGATTGCACGTGCTCTGCGAAAAGCCGTTCACGCTCGATGTCGCGCAGGCCGAAGAACTCGTTGCCGCCGCCGAGCGCGCAGGCACCGTCTGCGCGCTCGCCCACGAGTTCCGCTACACGCCGCCGCGTCAGGCGCTGCACGAACTCGTGCGCAACGGTCACCTGGGAGCGCTGCGTGCCATCGAAATCACACAGAACAGCACGGCGTTACGCGCCCATAGCGAACGGCCGAACTCGTGGTGGTTCGAGCGTCGCCGCGGCGGCGGCATGACCGGAGCGGCCCTCTCACACGTCGTCGATCAGGCGAATTGGTTGGCGGGGCGAGCCCCCGTGCGTGTCGCGGGGTTGGAGCGCACGGCGAACAGCGAACGTCATGGCGCCGGCGCGACGTTTACGAGCGACGTCGCCGATGGGGCATTCGCAACGCTCGATTACGGCGAAGGTCTGATCGCAAGCGTGGCCGTCGACGCAACCCGCGCCGTGGAATCCGTGACCGTCGCCGTGCACGGCGAGAAGCGCACGGCAGTGGCGAGCGGACCCGACGCCCTCGACCTCCGCACGTTCGTCGTCGACGCCGATGAAACGTCGGAACTCGAACTCACTGCACAGCCGCACGCCAATCTTGCCGCCGCACACGGGAATCTGCCGCCCTTCGTAACGCTGCTCGACGCCTTCGCCGCGAATCTGGACCGCAATCCGGCCTCGTTGCCGACCTTCGCCGAGGGTCTGGCCACGCAACGCGTTCTGGAAAAGATCGGCTATCATTCCTGATAAACGTTCCTTGACGTAGACACCGATACGCTGAATGTTGTCGTGACCCCCATGGCTGTAGTTCGTGCACGTTGACGTTCAAGGCGGCTATAAAGGCCCGTTCGGTAACCACCTCGCGTTCCGCGAAGCGATGTAAGCGCTCGGACGACGGCCGCGATCATCGCTCATGTTCCGTTCGCCGAAGGCGCTTCAATGGCGAGCTCGCGCAACAAGAGATCGAGTGCGGCTGCCGTTGTGCGACGGCGGATGTCATCGCGGTCGCCGGGTGACGTCAAGCGACGCACGGCCGGTTCGCGTCCATGGACGGCAACCGCAACATATACGAGGCCGACCGGCTTCGAGGGCGTCGCGCCGGTCGGACCCGCGATGCCGGTTGTCGCGACGGCAATGTCGGCGCGCAGGCGCGCGCAGGCGCCGCTCGCCATTGCGCGGGCGACGGGCTCACTCACAGCGCCGTGTTCCCGCAGCAACGCTTCGTCCACACTGAGCAGCGTTCGTTTCGCGGCATCGTCGTATGCCACGATTCCGCCGCGAAATGCGCGTGAAGCGCCCGGCACGCGCACGAATGCATCGGCGAGCGCGCCGCCGGTGATCGACTCTGCCGTCGCAAGCGTCAGCGCTCGTTCGATACAATGCGTGAGCACCACGCCCGCGAGCGTCTCGTCATCGGCCCCGAAGACACCGTCGCCGATGCGCGCGCGAAGTTCCGCCTCGACCGGCGCAATCAGCGCTCCCGCCGCATCGGCGTCGACGGCTTTCGCCATGATCTTGACGTCGACGCGAAAGTCGTGCGCGAGGACGGCGATCTTGGGGTTTTCGAGGGTGCGGAAAAGGGGCTCGATACGCCCGTCGAGATCGGACTCTGCGATGCCGACGGTGTGCAAGGTGCGCGTGAAAATCGCATTGCGCAAGCCGTAGCGCGCTACGAGCCACGGTACGAGCTTCTCGGCGAGCATCGGCGCCATCTCACGCGGGACGCCCGGCATCGCCGCGATGTACTTTCCGTCGGCGCGCAGGGCGACGAAGCCCGGAGCCGTGCCGTTCGGATTTTCGAGCACGACTGCGCCGGCGGGAAGCAGCGCTTGGCGGCGATTGTTCGCAGAGATCGGTCCGCTGCGTCCGAAAGATGCGAAACGTGCTTCGATCGCGCGCACCGAAGGTTCGTGTTCGCGCAGCAGCGTGCCGACGGCCGCCGAGATGGCTTCTTTCGTTAGGTCGTCGACGGTCGGTCCAAGGCCGCCGGTCGTCACCGCGCCGTCCGCGCGTTCCAGCACGCCGCGCAGCATTGCCTCCAGCCTCGCGGCGTTGTCGCCGACCGAATGCTTGGCGTAAACGTCGACCCCGACGTCGGCTAGCGCACGTGCGATCTGCGCGCCGTTGGTGTCTACGAGCTGCCCCAGCAGCAGCTCCGTCCCGATCGTGACGATTTCCACGCTCGGAGTCTGTCGACCGGCGAAACGAGAATCCGGCATCAGCTCGCCGTCAAGGAGAACTCGGCATCAGCATTCCGTCTGCGGGCGCAGATTACGCAGTTCTTCTTCGAACCACGCCGGATACCGGATCGCAATGTCGATCTCGAGCCCATCTGCGAGCGCGAGCATGGCGGCGCGGCGCGCTGCGGACGAGCGCACTCGAGTCCTATTGCGCTCGCGCACGGCGTTGTGGCAATCGATGAAGCGCACGAAGGTCCCATCGAGCACCCTCTGGAGCGCCACACGTAAGGTCTTACCGACCCGGGGTGCGATGCCGCCCGTCGAAATCGCAATGCGGACCGGCCCGGCTTTCGCAATTGCCTGCATCGCAACGAAACCGTACGTCGGCTGATCGATCGCGCATAGCAGAAAGCGGTGCCGGTCGGCGAGCGCGCGCAGGCGCGCCGAGAGTGCTGCATCCATCGGCGTCGAGATGACGAAGAACGCGTCGCTCAAGTCCTCGTCGCGGACTGCGGCCGGATCCGTCAGCCATAGGACGTTCGCGCCGACCTCGCGCAGCGCTGCGTACTTTTCCGTCGCTTCGCGATCATCGGGGGCGCCGATCAACACGCATTTGCGGCCGCGCAAGTTCAAGCCGACCGGAAAGAAGACGAACGGGTATTCGGTCACGTCGTGGGGCATGGGCGGCAGGCCGGCGTCGGGGGCCATGGTCCGCGAATCGGCGTCTTGCGGCGGGTTCAAAAGTCCACCGGGCGCAAATAGAACTCATTGATCGCGGTGTTGCTAAGCATCGCGGTCGTCGGTAAGTGGCGCTTCCAATGCGTTCCGTCGAGTCGCTCGCGTACAAGCGCCACGTCGCGCGGGTCGAACCCACGCGCGATGGTCTTCGCGTCGTTATAGCCGGCGAGCATCAGCGCCAGGATACGGTCGGCCTGCGCGTACGTGATGCCGAGATCGCTTTCGTCGGTCTGGTTCGCTTGCAGATCGGCGCTCGGAGCCTTTGAAATCAGACGTTCAGGCACGCCGAGATAACGCGCTAGCTCCCAAACCTGTGTCTTGAAGAGGTCGCCAATCGGATTGAGCGGCGGCGAATCATCGGCGTGCCAGGTGAAGTAGCCCATCAATCGCTCGGTTTTGTTTCCCGTGCCGATCGGCAACGCCCCGAGCTTGGCCGACTGATCGAACAGAACGAGCATTCGGACGCGCGCCATTACGTTGCCACGCCGCCGGTCGTCGGCATCGGGTTCGAAGCCCATATATCCGTCGACGGCGGCGGTAATGTCGATGTCGCGGCACTGACAGCCGAGCACGTCGACGACCGCGTGCGCGTCGGCGAAACTATCGGGACTCGAGGTGCGGTACGGCATGCGGAACGCATGCACGTTGTGAGCACCGAGCGCCCGTGCGCACAAGAAAGCGACGACGGCCGAATCGACACCACCGGAAAGTCCGAGGACCGCTCGGTGCGTGTTGCGCCGCACAACGATCTCATCGTGCAGGAATGCTTCGAGCCACTGCGCGAGCAACGGCCCGTCGATCGCAAGCGACCGCGTGTGCGGCGCGGTCGCATCCAGGACTTCCAGCACGCCGCTCATTGCACGATCTCCAAAAGATCGGGCAGCACGGCAGCGAGATCGCCGAGCAACGGTAGACGCGCGCGCGCAATATCGATGTCGCCGAGGTCGAGGACCACTCTGAGTATGTGCGGCCCGAGCGCAGGCAACGTTCCCAGAACCTCACCGAACGGATCGATCGCACACGACGATCCCGCCATGCCTTTGCCGCCTTCGAACCCGGCAAGTCCCGCGTACAGCACGAAGACACCGTGTTCGGCCGCGTACGAACGCAACACTCCGCGCCAATAGCTGACGCTTTCGAGTTCGCCCGCCTTCGCAAAGCCGCGCCCGGGCGAAGCGCTCGGAACGATCAGCACGCGCGCGCCTTTGATCGCGGCGAGCGTCGGCATGATCGCGTGCCACGCATCCTCGCAGATCAGAAGCGCCATGCGTCCCAAGCGCGACTCGAAGGCTTCGAGCCGGCGCCCTCGCGAGACGAATCGCTCCTCGTCGAACACGCCGTACGTAGGCAAGAACATTTTCCGGTGCACGTGCGCAATGCGCTGCGATGCGGCGTCGATCTCGACGTACAAGGCAGAATTGTAGTACGTCCCGCCCGCATTTTCATAGAATCCGAGCACGATGTCGACGGGGCGCAGTGGCCCGTCGCTCGATGCTTCGCGCCACAACATTCCGAGGCGCTCTGCGAGCGCCCCGGAATCGAAGGCCAGCTCGTACACCGCCCCTTCGAGAAAATACCCCGTCAGCGCCGCTTCGGGTAGCACGACGAGGTCGTACGCCGGCTCCTCGCGTGCGAGCTGCCCAAAGATGGCGCCGAGCTGCGCGATGTTTTCTTCGACCTGACCTTTGCGAGGTTTGGTCTGCACGATTGCGACCTTCACACCGCCGCCGCGATGGCTGGCATCTCGCGCATCGCGATTTGCGCTGCGATGTCCTCGGCAGGATAGGTCAGTATTTCCGCCAGGGTCGGATGCAGATGCGGGATGCGCGCGAACTCGGCGACGGTCGCCCCGTAGTGGAGCGCGACGATCATCTCGTGGATTAGATCCGACGCTTCGGCGCCCACGATGGCCGCGCCCAGAATGCGGCCGTTCTGCGGCGACGCCAACATCTTCACGAAACCCTTCGTTTTACCGATCGCGACCGCCTTACCGTGGTCGCTGAAGAGATAGGAGCCCGAGAGATACGGCGTTCCCGCGGCTTGGAGTTCCTTCTCGGTGCGCCCGGCGATTGCGACCTGCGGATCGGTGAAGATCGTGTGCGCTTTCTGCAGGGCATAGTCGGCCGCTTCGGCATCGCCCGTCACGGCGTTGCGCGCGGCGAGCTCGCCCTGATAGATGGCCACGTGCACGAGCGGATATTCGCCCACCACGTCGCCGACGGCAAAGATGTGCGGCACGCACGTCCGCAGATCGGGCCCCGTTTTGATGCCGGTGATCGCATGGCATTCAACGCCGGCGTTCTCGAGTTCCAAGCCGGTGAAGTCGGGCACGCGACCGAGCGCATGGAATATCTCTTCGGCCTCGATGCTCCGGCGCTCGCCCTCGTGCAGATAGTGCACGACCTTCATCACGCCACGCATCTCGACGTGCGAGAGCACGACGCTCGAGCGCACGTCGATGCCCTCATCGCGAAAATACACCGTCACCGCGTCGCCGACGTCCTTGTCCTCGGCGGAGAGCAGCTGCTTCGCGCGGATGAGAAACGTCGTCTTGACCCCCATGCGCGCCAAGAACTGGCCGAGTTCCGAGCCGACGTACCCGCCGCCGAGCACGACCAGCGACTTCGGCAGGTGATCGCGCTCGAGGACTGCGTCGCTATCGATGTAGCCTGCTTCCGCAAGTCCCGGCACGGGGGGCGGCGCAATACTGCTGCCGGTCGCGATGATGATGCTCTTGCCTTCGAGCAGGACGTCGTCGCCGACGCGCACCTCGTGCGGCGAAGCGAAGCGCGCCTCGCCCTCATAGAGCGGAAACGAGTGAATGCCTTCGATCCGGTAGTCCGCGAAACCGCGAATGATCTCGCGCTTGCGCGCGAAGATCGCGTGCAGATCGATCTGCGGCTCGCCGGAATGGATGCCGAGTTTGCCGCCTTCACGCACCTCGTGCACCAGATCGCTCGAAGCGAGCAGCGTCTTCGAGGGCATGCAGCCACGCAGAATGCACAATCCGCCGAGGGGCCCTCGATCGACGAGAGCCACTCGCACTCCGAGGTCACGCGCCGCGCGCGCGGCTGCGTACCCGCCGCTACCCGCACCGACGACCACGACGTCGTACCCAAAACGCTTCACCCCATACGTTTCGCGTGGGAGAGGCGGCGGTCCCCGAGTGCCCCGGGGGTGCCGTTGTGCGCGCACCGAAGAGGAAGCTCCGCATGTCCGCACAGGCCACGTTCTCCCTCGAGCGCGCGCGTCGCCGGTTTGGCACCTTCGAGAACATCGCCGCCTGCGGACCCCTGGCGGTGCTCTCGGTCACCGTCGGCGGACTCGCGGTCGGCGCGTTCCTATGGTATGCGGGCGTCACGCACGCGGACTTTGGCCCCGCTGCGAGCGACGCGGCGTTCGTCGCTGCGCTCGGGGTCGGGTTGGTCGGCGTCTTTACCCTGTGGTACGGCTACGCGGCGTACTTTGCGCGCCGCGCCGACGTCGGGCTCGTCACGGCGCTGCGCTATGATGCGCCTACCTGGGGCGCGTTCGCGATCGCGGCCGTCGGGCTCGTATCGCCGATCGCGGTCGGCAGTCCGGCTCGACTCGCCGCCATCGCGCTCGGAGTTTTCGTGCTCGCTAAAATCGGAGTCGCGGCGCGCTTCGTGCCCACGGTGCGAGACGTGCTGGTCGCCTTCATCGTAACGCGCGTCGCGATCATCGTCGTCGCCGAACTGGCCGCCATCGTCATCGCCCAGCGGCCGGGTCTGCACGTCGCCGAATCCACCAATCCGTTGCTCGCGGTCTGGGGCCGTTGGGACGCCGTCCACTACCTCGACATCGCCCGGCGCGGCTACTACGGTACCGACATGGCGTTCTTTCCACTGTATCCAGCTCTGATTCGACTCGTGGGCGGTGCGCTCGGCAACGACTTGTTCGGCGGGTTGCTCGTGTCCAACGCGGCCCTCTTTTTCGGTCTGCTGTTTTTCTACAAACTCGTTGAGCACCAGTACACGCGCTCGGTCGCGCGCCGCGCAATCTTTTACGTCTCGATCTTTCCGACGGCGATCTTCTTCTCGGCCGTCTATCCGGAATCGCTATTCTTTGCGCTGAGCCTCGTCTCGTTTTATTACATCCGCGAACACCGCTGGCTGACGGCCGGCATCATCGGCACCTTCGCGTCGCTGACACGGGTGGAAGGCGTGCTGCTCTTCGTGCCCTACGTCATCGAAGCGTACGCTGCCGCCGGCAACGGACGAGCATGGAAGCCGATCATCGCGACACGCGGACGCGCGGCGCGGCTGATCGCGGGCGCTGTGCTGATTCCCCTCGGCCTCGTCGCCTACATGGCGATCTTGTGGGTCTTGCGCGGTGATCCGCTCTATTTCTCGCACGTGCAAGCGCATTGGGATCGCCATCTCGCTCCGCCTTGGGCGAGCCTCATGCACGCGTACCGGACGATCGCACATGGACTGCATGGACACGCGCCGGCGCTCGTAGCAGGGCAGACGATCGAACTCGCATTCACGTTTTTGATGATTGCAATTCTAATCGGCGGCATCAAACGTTTGCGCGCATCGTTTTCGGCTTACATGGCGCTTTCGATCCTCGTGCCGATGTCGACCTCGAGCTTGATGAGCATGCCGCGCTTTGCACTCGTACTCTTTCCGATGTTCGTCATTCTCGCGCTGTGGGGTGCGCGGCCCTGGGTGAACAACGTCGTCGTCGCCTTTTCGCTGTCGCTGCTCGGGCTCTTTACCGTCTTCTTCAGCGATTGGTATTGGGTCGCCTGATGGAACGCGACGTCATCCCGGGAATCGTGCGTCCGCATCTCGCGCGGCGCCTTGCGCAACGCCGCGGCGTTCGGCAGTTCGTAAAATTCGGTATCGTCGGAGCGTCGGGGTTCGTCGTCAACCTCGTGATTTTCAGCGTGCTTCAAGCCGCAACGCCGCGCGACCTACAAGCCGCGCACTACACGCTCAATTTTTCGATTTCGTTTCTGTCGGGCGGCGTGTCGAACTACTTCCTCAACCGCGCCTGGACGTTCCGCTCGAGCGCCCATCCCGTCAGGCAAGGGATGCAATTTCTCGCGGTCTCGGGCGTCGCGCTGCTCGTGGGACTCGGCGTCTCGCACCTCGTCGTACCGTACCTCGGCCCCGGGCACAAGACGTGGTTCGTCGGAAACGTCTCGGGCATCGTCGTTAATTTCTTCGTCAACAAGTACTGGACGTTTCGCGAACCGGAATGACCGGTGCCCATTAGCACCCGGCGCGCCACGTGGTACGTCGCGCTTGGAATCGTGCTGTTGCTTGCGCTCGGGTTACGCTTGCGCGGCATCCACGATCCTATCCTGGATCATCCAGGGTGGCGGCAAGGTGATACGGCGGCGATCGCGCGCAACTTCGCGACTCTGGACTTCAACCCGCTGCACCCGCAGACCGACTACGACGGGCCGCCGCCGAATTACGTCGAGTTGGAGCTGCAAATCGTGCCGTATCTCGCGGCAATCCTCTACAAAGCCTTCGGCATTCATGAAATCTTCGGGCGGCTGATCTCGATCGCGTTCAGCCTCGGTACGGTGGGCCTCGCCGGGTTCTTCGCGCGGCGCCTGTTCGCTAGTGACGCCGCGTTCGTATTTGGGGCGCTCGCTTTTGCGATCTATCCGGGCAGCGTGTATTATGGGCGGACGTTCATGCCCGACACGGCGATGACGTTCTTCGTGACCGCCGCCGTTTTCGCGAGTTGGGACTGGATCGCCGCCGATGATGGGCGTTTCGGACGGCGCTTCGCGTGGGCGGTAATTCTGACGGCCGTCGCGCTCCTTGCCAAGCCCGTCGCCGCCGTCGGACTCGTGCCGATCGCGTTTATGCTTTTCGCGCAGCGGCGGCCGCTGCGTGTGCTGCGTGACCCAGCGACGTACGCCTTCTTCCTGCTCGCCGTTACGCCGTACATAGCCTACGACTGGTACGTGCGCGGCATTGCGGAGTGGCACTGGGCCAGCGGCATCACGACCCTGCACGTCGTGCCCGCGCTGCATGCCACGCTTACTTCACCACATGCGCTTGCGCATAAGTTGAGTCTGCTCGGCACGGCGCTCGGGATGTTACGTGCGAGGATGCTCGGCGACATCGGCTGCGGAGTCGCCGTCGTTGCGCTCGTTGCCGTGCGCCCCCCCGATGCCGTACGCCGAGCACTCTTGTGGGGCTGGCTGCTCGCGGCACTCGTTTACGCTTTCGTGGTGGTGACGGTCGAACGCGTCGACTATTACTTGTATCCGTTCCTACCGCTCGCGGCGCTTTACACCGGCGGAGTCGCCGCGTTCGTCGAACGGTCCGTGCGGATCCCCGCCACTCGCGCGATAGCGTTGGGGGCGGCATTAGCCGTCGCTGCCTTTGCCGGCGTCCACGGCGCCGCAACCGCCGCACCATACTATCGCTACTCGAAGATCGTCTACCGTTCGGCGAAGGCGCTCGATGCGACGCTCGCGCCGGGGGCGCTCGTCGTGATGGGGCACTATGATCCTTCGGTACTCTACTACGTCGGGCGTAAGGGCTGGGAAGAAGACCCGTACCTGTGGACGCCCTTCGACGAACAGAGCGCGATCCGCAAAGGCGCGCGCTACTTCATCGCAATCGAACCGCGTCGCCTCGCCCGCAACGTCGAACTCTACGCATGGCTCCAGCGCTTTCCACTCCTACATGCGGGCGCCCGGTGGCCGGTCTACGTGACCGATCCGCGAAAGGAACTTCCGGGGGCCGAAGCCCGCTGGCGCCGCTTCCGCGAACTCGAAAAGAGTGGGCGCTTGCCGACGACGGCGTTTCCCATCCAAAAATAGGAGCGCGCCGAACCCGATTCAAGGTAACGGCAAAAGTGAAGCGGGCGGCGCGAGCGGGGCGTTTGCGCTGCGCTCGGGGGCACCGGATTCGACGAGCTGACGGTAATTTTTCAGGCGTGCCGTGAGCCGTGCGACTTCAGCGCCCAGCAGCGTAGACTGTTTTATCGCATTTGTGAGTTGATTGGAGTCGAAGCTGTAGTCGAAATGCTGCAAGGTCGCAACGATCGCGTTGCTCTGCGGCCGCAATTGCGCATATGAGCGGCGCAATCCAAATCCCGTCTCCCGATAGGTCGGATAGTTAGAGAGCACGATCTCGCGCCTGACGCGTGCTTCTTCGACTTTCGAACGCAGGTCTGACAGACGGACGCTTTGCGGTTGATATCTCGCGGCGACTGCGAGCGCGTCGAGCGCGTCGTCGAACTTCGATGCTCTGAAGTCGTTCGCGGCGAGCTCTAACTGGACGGCCGCAAGACCCTCCCGCGCATGTTCGTTCTTGGGTTCCACGCGCAACGCGAGCTTGTACGCAACGGCGGCATCGACCGGATTCATGTTCGCAAAGGCGAGATCGCCCTGATGATTGCGCTGTTGCACGATGAAGTGGGAGAGCGAACCGGCACAACCGGCGGCGCCCAACGTCGCGGCGAACGCAAGAATGGCGAGAGAGAAGCGGGCTGTCATGAGTTCTCCGAATGATGTGAGGATGTCGGCGGTTACGAATGGGGGCGATGGAAAACGTGGGCGCCGGCCGCGATCAAGTACGCGCCCGGCAGCAGGATGATCTGCGACAGGATCCAGCCGATGATCGCCGTCGCCGAGAGCCAGAAGACCATCGTGCGCACTTCGTTCGGCGAACGTTCGCCTTTGACGGCTTGGTCGGTGATGTACGCGGTCGTCGGATCGACGAAGAACGAGAACGCGACCGTGCCGATGCCGTTGACCAATCCGGAGAGGCCGGTGGCGGTCGTGCGCGCGTCCAGATCGATCACGCTTGCGTAGAACGACGAAACGACGCCGACCGCGTACATGCTCGTGACGGCGACGTTGCCGATCAGCAGTTTGAGCGGTAACCCGCGCGGTGAGAACGTGCGCAGTTCACCGAGCGGTGGCCACCGCACGCTGCGCACGATATCCAAAAGCACGCGCGGATCGGCTAATCGCAGGGCGGCTTGCAGCATCGAATGCCGGCGTTCGAACGAATAGACGCCGCGCATGAACAGCATGATGAACATCGGAAGAAGCAGCATCCCGACGACCGCGCCGAACGTTCCGGCCGCCACAATCGCGCGCAGCTGCAACGCGAAAACGCCGGGAATTGCGCCGTAGCAGGTCGCGTAACGTGCTGCCGTGTCGGCGAGGCTGCCGAGGGCAGGGGTGACGACCAGCGTCGCGAGACGACTGGCGAGCATAAAGAAGTTGAAGAGCGAAATCGACGTCCCGATACGGCCGGTGCGCAAGCCTGCGATGCGACCCGCGTACGCGCCGATCTGCAGCGCGGTCACGACGACGTTGAGCGCGAGTGCGACTTCGAGGGACGATGACCAGAATCCGTAATGTGAGAGAAAAGCCAGTTCGCGGGCGTCGCAGCTCGGAACGTGCGGCCGCAGGTTCACGCAGCGTTACGGCGCCAGCGTATCCCCGCATCATCGAGCGGACCGAGCACGCATAGGCCGAGCGACGACGGCACGAACAGTTCACGGGCGAGCGCCGCAACGTCACCGGCCGTCACCGCATCGACGCGTGCTTCGACTTCCTCGATCGGTACGTAGCGGCCGAGATCGAGTTCGTTACGGCCTAAGCGCAGCATGCGGCTCGAACTGCTCTCGAGCGACAGGGTCAGACTGCCTTTGATATGCTCGCGGGCGAGCTCCGCTTCGGCTTGGGTCGGTCCCGAGGCGGCGAAGTCCGCCAATTCCGCCACGATGACGTCGATGCACTCCTGCGCGCTTTCGGGCGACGTTCCGGCCGAGACGCCGAACAGCCCCGCGTCGCGGTAGGCCTGTCCAAACGAGAAGACGCTGTACGCGAGGCCGCGCTTCTCGCGCACTTCCTGAAAGAGCCGGCTCGACATGCCGCCGCCGAGCACCGTATCGAGGACCGCAAGCACGTAGCGCCGTTCGTCACGCGACGCCAAGCCCTGCGTACCGAGCATGATATACGCTTGTTCGGTATCCTTGCGCTTGACGAGCGTCGTCGGCGTAAGCGCCGGCCGTTCGGGAACCGGCGTTGCCTCGTGTCCCGCGAATCCCGCGAAGGCGCGCGCGACCAAGTCCACCATGGCATCGTGATCGACGTTGCCCGCTGCCGCGACGACAATGGCGTTGGGCGCGTAGCGCTCTCGCAGATGCGCGCGCAGGTCATCACTGCGCAGCGCCGGCACCGTGTCGGGGTAGCCGATCGTCGGCTCACCGAGGCTCGAGCCTTGCCACATCGTGCGAACGAAAAGGTCGTGCAGCGTGTCGTCGGGCGAGTCGTCGTACATCCGAATTTCTTCGAGCACGACGTTCTGCTCTTTCACCAACTCGTCGTCGGGCAAGGTCGAATGCAGAAACATGTCGGCGAGCACGTCGACCGCGAGCGGAATGTGGCGGTCGATCACCTTAGCGTAGTAGCAGGTCGCCTCTTTATCGGTGAAGGCGTTCAAATTTCCGCCCACCGCGTCCATCGTCTCGGCGATCACACGCGCGCTGCGGCGCGACGTACCTTTGAAGAGCATGTGCTCGACCAAGTGCGAGATGCCGCGCTGCTCCCGCCGCTCGGCGGCACTTCCTACGTCGGCCCAGATGCCGAGCGTCGCAGAGCGTACGTACGGCATCGATTCGGTGATGACGCGAACGCCGCTCGACAAAGTTGACTTCCTATACAATACGCGCTCCGAGGCATGGCCAAACGATCACGTCCCCCGCTACGCCCAACCGTCGCGTTCGGCCTTGTCGCTCGGGCCGCGCCGCAGCGGCGAGCGACCGTTTCCACGAGGCGTTCCAGTAAACGCCGCTGCCACTCGCCAAGCGCGCGCCGATGGTCGGCGCTTGGGCGCGGAGCGCGGTCGTTGCAAAAACGATCCGCGCCGTCGGCTGCGCATTGTCGCCCGCAACGACCGTACCTCGAGCGACGTCGAGCGGTGTGGTCGCCCAGACGTCGACCTCCTCGACGGGGGCGGCGGCGAAGCTGATGCCGATAAGCGCGGCCACCTCGTCGAGGAAAGCGTGCGCGTCGACCCGGGCGTGGAACTTGGCACCTGAGAGCACGAGTCCCGCTACTTCATGCGTGCCGACGCCGTCGACGCGCACTTTGAGGATCTGAACGGGCCAGACCCGTGAAAAGAGGCGCGTTCCGAGCGCAACGGCCGTGGCTCGCCGGTTGCCGGCCGCGCGCGCGTTTGCATCGACGATCGCAAGCGACGGCGACCGCGTCGCGCCCAATGCCGACGTGGGCGACCCGGCCGGTAGAAATGCGGAGCCCAAGCCGAGCATGGCAGCCACGGACGAGGCCCACAACGCCTTGCGCATGTCAGTAGCTCTGTGCGAAGTACGCACGCAGACGCGCCGGTTCACCGCAGGCCGTGCAGGCCGTTTCGTTGCCTTCGAGCGCTCGGGTATTGCGCGTCGTAGCACTGGTTTGCGCCTTGACCTCCGCTTCACACGCGGCGAGCCCGCACCAGGGGATGTCGAGCATACCCGAGCGTTCGCTGCACAGCCGCATGAATTCGTCGTGATCCCGCACGCGCAGCGTCCGCTCGCGCAGAAATGCGTGCGCGCGTGCGAAGAGAACGGACTGCATCTCCGTCAGTATCTCCGGTATGCGCGCGGGCACGTCGGCCAGCGCCACGGCAAACTTGGCACCGGCTTCACCCTTGTCTTTGTCGCGCCGGACGAACGTGACGACTTCAGCCGCGAGGTCCTTGGCGCCCAGTTCAAGGCGCAGCGGTACGCCGCGCATCTCCCAGTCCGCGAACTTGTTGCCGGGTCGCAAATCGCGGTCGTCCAGCTTCACGCGCAGCCCCGCGGCCCGCAGCTTCTCATACAATTGCCGGGCGGCCGCGAGGACGTCCGCGCCGTCCCCGCGCACGATCGGCACGATCACGGCTTCCAGCGGCGCCATCTTCGGCGGTAAGACGAGACCTCGATCGTCGCCGTGCACCATGATCAGCGCGCCGAGCATGCGCCATGACATGCCCCACGAGGTCGTCCAGGCGTACTCGATCTTCTGATCCTCAGTCGAGAACGTAATATCGTAGGCGTGCGCGAAATTCTGTCCCAATTCGTGCGACGTAGCGGCCTGCAGCGCGCGACCGTCGGGCATCAGCGCTTCGATCGAGTAGGTGTGCGTCGCACCGGCAAAGCGCTCGGCCACGGACTTTTCGCCCGAATAGACGGGCACCGCGGCAAAGGTTTCGGAGAACTCGCGATAGATGTCGAGCATCTGCTGGACTTCGCGCGCGGCCTCGTCCTCGGTCGCATGCGCGGTGTGGCCTTCTTGCCAGAGGAACTCGAGTGTGCGCAGAAACGGCCGCGTGCGCTTCTCCCAGCGCACGACGTTGACCCATTGATTGATCAGCACGGGCAGGTCGCGATACGACTGGATCCACTGCGCATACATCGTCCCGATCACGACCTCCGAGGTCGGACGAATCGCGAGCGGCTCGCTCAGTTTTTCATCGCCGCCCTGCGTCACCCACGCGACTTCGGGTGTGAAGCCCGCGACGTGCGCCTCTTCACGAGCCAGTAAGCTCTTGGGAATCAGCAGCGGAAAATATGCATTTTCGTGGCCGGTTTCTTTGAAGCGCGCGTCGAGGGCGTTCTGCAACCGCTCCCACATCGCAAATCCGTAGGGCCGCAGCACGACGCAGCCGCGCACCGGCGCAAGCGAAACGAGTTCCGCTTTATAGCAGACGGCTTGATACCATTCGGAGAGATCGGCAGCCTTGGGCGGAATCTCTTTGACGAGCGGCGTCGCCGGGACGTCGGACATGAACCCGCTAGATTCGCACGCCTCCGAAGCGCGCCTGCAAAACGCGCTCGTGCTCCGCGCGCTCAGTCGAACCCGAACGGCACGCGCGGGGCGTGATGCTCGCATGACATGCCGCAGTCATCGGGCCGTGCCTCGCCGAACGCGCTTGGGGTGCCGAAGTTGACACGCATTTACACCCGCACCGGCGACGACGGTACCACGGGGCTGGTCGGCGGCCAGCGTATCAAGAAGAATGCGCTACGCATCGCGGCGTACGGAACGATCGATGAACTATCGAGCGCCCTCGGACTTGCGCGTAGCGCCCTGAGCGCCCCGGCAGCCGATCCGGCCGATTCATCTTCGGCGGCCGGCACGGCGCGGCAACTCGATCGCTGGCTCGCGTGGACGCAGGACGTGCTTTTCAACGTCGGAAGCGATCTTGCGACCTTACCGAAGGACCGCTGGGACGGGATGCCGCTGGTCTGCGCGCAGGATGCGCAAGCGCTCGAACGCGCCATCGATCGTGCGCAAACCGAACTCGAACCACTGGACAACTTCATTCACCCGGGGGGTTCGCAAGCCGGTGCGTTTCTGCACCTCGCGCGGACGATCGCACGGCGCGCCGAACGGCTCCTGGTCGATCTGCGCGACGACGAACCGATCTCGGACGACGTGATGCGCTACGTCAATCGTCTTTCGGATGCGCTGTTCGTCTGGGCGCGCTGGATCAACCATGCGCTCGGGGTGCCCGAACATAACTGGAACCCGAAAACGGTTCCCCCGCAGTGAAGGGTGTTCTGCATCGCGAACCCGCGGACATGGCCGCTACGACCCGAACGCCGTTTGTGCGGCGTCTCTTCGCTACGACCTCGATCGACGCGATGCGCGCCGAGGGCCGCTCGACCTCCAAACTGCGCCGCGTCTTGCGAGCTCGCGATCTCATTGCGGTGGGACTCGGCACGATGATCGGCGGCGGCATCTTCACGACGATTGGGCCCGGTGTGAAGCTCGCCGGACCCGCGATCATCGTCGCCTTTCTGCTCGCCGGTCTCGCGTCGTTTTTCGCCGCGCTCTCGTACGCCGAACTCGGCGCCATGGTCCCGATTGCCGGCAGCGCGTACACGTACGCTTACGCGACGCTCGGGCAGCTGGTCGCTTGGATCATCGGTTTCGCGCTGCTCTTCGAGTACGGCATCAGCGCGGCGCCCGTTGCGCAGCAGTTCTCGTCGGCCTTTCAGGGTGCGTTGACGAGCGCGGGCATCGTTTTGCCGCATTGGGCGCAGACGTCGAACTTGGTCTTTCACGGTCCGTGGTGGGACTTCTCGCGGTGGGATCTCGTGCATTCGCAGTACGACATCATCGGTGCGCTCTTCGTCCTGGCGCTCTCCGTCCTGCTCTGCGTGGGCATCCGCGAGACCGCCTCGACCAACAACGTCTTCGTCGTGCTCAAGATTTCGGCGCTGGTCGTTTTCGTGCTCGCCGGAATCAGCTTATTTCATCCCGCCAACCTCTCACCGTTCGTTCCGCAAGGCTGGGGGTCGCTCAAACCGTTCAGCGGCGGCGGCGGCCAAGGCATCATCCCGGCTGCGGCGCTCGTCTTCTTCTCCTACATCGGTTTCGATACGGCGACGACCACCGCCGAAGAGTGCCGCAACCCGCAACGCGACGTACCCGTGGGCGTCATCGGCGCGCTCGGGATCGGAACGGTCATCTATTGCATCGTCGCGGTCATGCTGGTCGGAATCGTTCCGTGGCGGAAAGTCGACGAGCACGCGGCCCTCGCGAGCGCACTCGCGCCATTGCACAACCCCTTCATCTCCTGGACGATCACGATGGGCGTCATCGCCGGTACGACCAGCGTTGCGCTCGCATCCCTGCTCGGACAGACGCGCATCTTCTACGTGATGTCGCGCGACCGGATGCTGCCGCCGTTCGTTTCCCGCATACACCCGCGCTTCAAGACGCCGGCGCTGATGACGATGATTACCGGCAGCGGCGTCGCCATCCTGACCCTGATCGTGCCGCTCGTCCAGCTGCTCAACCTCGTGAACATCGGCACGCTCGCGGCATTCATCGTCGTCTGCGCGGGAGTGATCTTCCTGCGCTACAAACGCCCCGACATTCCGCGTCCCTTCCGCTCGCCGTTCGTGCCCGTCTTTCCGGCGCTTGGGATACTGCTTTCGCTCATGCTCGTCGTCTTCGGCCTCAGCCGCGACACGCTTATCTGGTTTGCGGGCTCGCTGACCGTGGGCCTCATCATCTACTTCTCATACGGCTTCCGAAAATCGCGACCGGAACGCCAACCCATCGTTACAAAAGGCGAGGTCGGGTAGTTCGCGTAACGCGCCACATGGATGCCATCGGCGTCATTCGCGTCTCGGCCCTTAACGTTGCTTGTCGCAGCCGGAGAGAGGACCTGAATCCATGCATCACTTCACATTACGCTGCTCCACATCGGCGTGTGGCTTTTCGGGCTCATCTTTCTGTTTGCGGTCATTGGTTTTTTCGCCGTGATCGCTTGGGTAATCAAGGCCGTCCGACGCACGGAAACGACGGTTCAAGGCGGCGTCCGCAACGTAGAAGGGCGATTGAGCGGCACGACGCGCAGGTCGACGACCAGCGTCGAGGATGATGTGCCCTAGTGCTACGCCAAGCGCTGCAGACCGGTCTCCTGGTCCAACCGTCGATCTCGACGGCGATCCCGGGAATGCTCTTTAGCGTTAATGCGTCGCCCGGGCCAAAGACATGTTCGAACTGAAAAGGCGGCATGGCGGTTGGGCAGCGTCTTGGAGCGTCCGCATGATATTGAGCGTCAATACGTCGTGCGCGACGGTGCCGGCCACGAGCGCGTACACGAATCCGTCGATAGTTCGAGTTCCACTCCGACGCCGCTGATTCGGCCTCGAACTCCGCGAGCGCGAGCGGACCGCTGCCGGGGCTTCCAGGGTCCGCTACGGGCCCTGGTCTGTCTCGGGGACGTCGACGCCCGGCTCCATGACGTCGATGTTGGCGCGGGCGCGGTCATAGCTGACGCGCGTGCCGAAAGCGCGGGCGATCGTCGCGAGCGGCACCATCGTGCGACCACGGACGGAGAACGGCGCGGTGCGCAGCAGCAACTTCTTTCCATCGAGCGTCGCGACGCGGTCGCCGCTGCGTAAGCGCATCGTGTCGCTTCCGCGGATAAGTTCGATGATGCCGGTTTTCGCATCGTAGTTGGTGTCGGCGCCGAGCGATTCCGCGACGACGCGCAGCGGAACGAAGGCGCCTTTAGTCGTCGTCACCGGCGGAACGTCGGATGCCATGCGCCGTCCGTCGACACGCAAGGCGGCCGGCTTCGAGAGCGACAACGTCGCCGCGGCCACGACCGCGACGACTGCGGTTAACGCTATGCTGCGAGCGCTCGGGCGCCGCGCGTTACGAAGCTGACGTAGCGAGCGCTTTTCCATGCGCCGTCTCCCCGATAAAGTCGGGATACACGTCGGCGATGACCTTCTCGATTTCGATCCGCAGCGCTCCGAGAAGCTCCGCTTCGGGAAACGTCCCGACAAGCGTGCCCTTGCGATAGATTGCACCTTTGCCCTTGCCGCCCGCTACGCCGACATCGGCCATCTTGCTTTCGCCCGGGCCGTTGACGACGCAACCCATGACCGCCACTTTGACCGGTGCCTCGTACTCTTTGGCGATCGCTTCGACCGAACGCGCCAAGTCGACGACTTCGATCTCGGCGCGACCACACGACGGACAAGCCGTAATGTCGAAGCCCTTTTCACGAATCTGCAGCGCTTTGAGAATGCCCCAACAGACCGGCACTTCTTCGATCGGATCGGCGGCAAGCGAACAGCGCAACGTGTCGCCGATGCCTTCCCACAGCAGAATGCCGAGACCGATCGAGGACTTGATCGTGCCTTCGCGCGGCAGACCGGCCTCGGTGATGCCGAGATGCAGTGCATACGGCGTGCGGCGCTCGGCCAACATCTGGTCGGCGAGCCGGTACGCGTATACCGTCGTCGGAACATCGTGTGCCTTGAGTGAAATGACGATGTCGGTGTGGCCCAACTCTTCGAGAATCTCGACGTGGCGCAGGGCGCTGCGAACCATCGCTTCCGGCGTGTGACCGTACTGCTTCTCGAGATCGTGTGCCAGCGAGCCCATGTTGACGCCGATGCGGATCGGCGTTCCCATGTCCTTGGCGAGCTGCACGACTTCGCGCGTTTTCGTGCGATCGGTGATGTTGCCGGGATTGAGGCGCAGCTTCGCGACCCCCGCTTCGAGCGCCGCCAGCGCCATCTTATGATCGAAATGAATGTCGGCCACGATCGGCACGGGCGAACGCGACACGATCGCCGGCATGCCGGCCGCGTCCGGCGCGTCTTTGACCGTCACGCGCACGACTTCGCAGCCCGCCGCGGCGAGCCCGTAGATCTGTTCGAGCGTCTTGTCCGCATCGGCCGTGTCGGTTGTGGTCATCGATTGCACGACGACCGGGTAATTGCCGCCGAGCCAGACTTTCTTGGCGCCGCTCGACCACTTCGATTTATTCTCGAGCAACACGGGCTTGGATTCACGTCGCAGGCGTACCATGTCTACAAGACCCCCTTACCCGAGACGATGTTGCTGATGTCGTGAAAGGCGACGAAGACCATGAGCACCATGAGGACCGCAAAGCCCGTGAAGTGAACGAGCGCTTCCTTTTCGGGCTCGACGGGACGGCCGCGCAGCATCTCGGCGACAATGAAGACGCCTCGTCCGCCGTCGAGTGCCGGGAACGGCAGCAAGTTGATGAGCCCGAGCGCAATCGAGATCGTCGCGGCCAGGTCGAGGTAAGGACCCCAACCCAAATCTTGCAATGTCGACGCGGCACGTTCCATCCCGATCGGACCTTGGAGCGCGCCGGCATTCTCCTTGAAGTGCGTGAACAATGTGACATACCCGCCGAGTTGGCCGATCAGCAAGTTCTTGAACTCGACGGCAGCGATCGGAACCGCGGCCAGGATACCGACGCGCTCGAAGCTAGGAATCGGCGCGAACCCGATGCGCCCTTCGCTTTTGGCACCCACGTGCGCAGTCATCGGCGTGACGGCGATTGTTTGCGACACGCCATGTCGTCCGATCGTGATATGCAGACGCCGACCCGCCGAGGCATGAATCTTGGTGACCACATCGTCGCCGCGCGCGTACTGCTTGCCGTCGATTGCGAGAATACGATCCCCGGTCTGGAACCCGGCCTTGACGGCGGGCGAATTGGGCAGCAGGAAGCCGATCTGCGGGCTAATGCTCGACGAGGCGACGCCGACGCTGACGGCGGCGACGAACATGATGACATATGCCAGGAGAAAGTTGGACAGCGGTCCCGCAACGATGATCGACAGCCTGCGCCAAGCCGGCTTGGCTTGAAAGTTCTCATCGCCGCTTGCGCCGGCCGACTCCCGAAAAAGACTGGCGTGCCGGCCCGGGCGTGCCGGACCTTCGCCCGCGGCAGCCGTGCTCCGACGGAACTCGCGTTGCTGCTCCGCCTCGTTCTTGCCGCCGTCCTCCCCTTGCATCGCGCAGTAGCCGCCGATCGGCAGCAGATTGAGGCGATAGTTCGTTCCGCTGCGGGGCGAGGTCCACTTCAACAGTGTGGGACCGAAGCCGACTGCGAAATCGTTGACGCGCACGCCGTTGCGCCGCGCCAAAACGAAGTGGCCGGCTTCGTGCAGCACGACCAGGACGGAGAGCATCAGCAAAAAAACAATGACCTTCCAAATCCCGTCGAGGGCGGAAGGGGCGAGCAGAAAGGCGAGGGCGGCGCTCTGGATCATCGTACCTTACCGTCGGTTCGGCGCGAGCGCGAAACGAGCCTCGATGGCAGCTCGAGCGACCTCGCGAGCCAGCGCATCGGCCCCTCGGACCGACGCCAGGCTAAGTGGTTCATCGGGACATTCTTCAAGCGCGGCACCGACCACGCCCGGGATCGACCCGAACGGAATCTTCCCCTCTACGAACGCACCGACGGCGATTTCGTTTGCGGCCGACAGAACGGCGGGCGCCACACCGCCGCGTCCCAGCGCCGCATACGCGAGCCCAAGGCACGGGAAGCGCTCGATGTCGGGGCGGATGAAGTCGAGACGCGCGAGCGTCGCATCCGCTCGCGCACCGAGCGCTTGGAGCGGATCGATGCCCTCGCGGTCGGGCAGACGGTCGGGATAGGCCAAGGCATAGCCGATCGGGAGCCGCATATCGGGCGGAGCGAGCTGCGCCTTGACATTACCGTCGGAAAAGATGACGAAGCCATGGAGGACCGAGGTCCGGTGCACGAGCACATCGATTCGCTCGGGTGGGATTCCGAAGAGTCGGCTCGCTTCGATCACTTCGAGTCCCTTGTTCATGAGCGAGGCGGAATCGACGGTATTCTTCGTGCCCATCTGCCATGTCGGATGACGTAGGGCATCGGCGACGGAGGCGCCGGCGATGGCGCTGCGCTCCCACTCCCAGAAGGGTCCGCCTGACGCCGTAAGCACGATACTGGACACGCGGTCGGGTGATTCACCGACCAGACACTGGAAAATCGCGCTGTGTTCCGAATCGACCGGCACGATCTCGGCTCCGGTACGCTCGGCTGCGGCTACGAGCAGCTCGCCGGCCGCGACGATCAGTTCCTTATTCGCAACCGCAATGCGAGTGCCGCGCTCGACGGCTGCGAACACCGCATCGAAGGCCACGGCACCGTCGGTCGCGGCGACCACGACGTCGGCTCCGCTGTCGGCGGCGACCGCGAGCAGCCCCGCGGCGCCGCTCGTGATGCGGGTACTCGCTGGCAGTGCCGCGCGCAAGAACGTAACGTCGGCGGCGTTCGCGCAGGAAACGACGTCCGGGCCGTAGCGCTGCGCTTGGAGCAGGAGCTCAGGGACGCGCGAACCGCCGGCTAGCGCCACGACCCGAAAACGTTCGGGGTGGCGCGCGACGACTTCGAGCGTCTGCGTGCCGATCGATCCCGTCGCCCCGAGGATCGCGATCTTGCGCAGGTGGTTTCGGGCGCTCACGGATGTGCGATATGCCCCGTCACGTAGAGTGCGAAATAGAATGCTACGCCACCGAACAAATAAGAGTCATAGCGGTCGAGAATGCCGCCATGGCCACCGAGAAACGTACCGGCGTCCTTGACCCGCGCGTCGCGTTTGAGTGCCGATTCGACGAGATCCCCCGCCTGTGCTGCGACGCTCGTAAGCGCGCCGATGATTGCCCCGTGCCACCATGGCAAGCCGAACACCGGACCGAACGCGGCGGCACACGCGGCGACGGTCGCGGCAAAGCCGCCGAGCGCGCCTTCCCAGGTTTTGTTGGGCGAGATCGAGCTGAGTGGGGTACGGCCGAACGCACTGCCGACGAACATGGCGAAGATGTCGGTCAGCGCGATTGCGACGATGCAGGCCGCCGTATATCCCGCGCCGATGGGCGATAAATTGCGCAGCGCGAGAAAATACGAGCCGAGCCACCCGAGATAGAGCACGCCGAAAACCGTGAAGGCGCTGCGCGCGAAATAGCCTTGCCGCTCGCCGGCGAGTGAAAATCCAAGTGACGCAAGGATCGTTCCCGCAAGCAACGGCTTCTCGTAAACGTGCTGCAAACCAAAGGCCGCAAGCGTAATGTACACAGCGACGGCGACCGCCGCCACCGGAAAGATCAGTGCATGACCTTTTCGCGCCGAGAGTCCCGCCAATTCGTACAGCGAACCGAGCGTCACGAGCAAGACGACGAGCGCAAACGTCGGCACGCTGATAAGCGAGCCGAAAACGACGGCGGCGAGCGCCAGTCCGCTCGCCGTCCGGCGGCCGAGGTCGAAGTTGCCCGCGGGGCTTCGCGATGCGGTAGCCGTCACGGTCCTCCGGGCAGCACGCCGATGTCCAGCCGTGCATAGCGTTCGTAGCCGGCCACGAGTTCGGTTATGCCCTCACGTTCGCTCACGCGCAACACCCGCAGGGCGCCCTCGCCGAGCGCGGGGTACGGCGGCCGCAGCAACCGCCACGTCATCCGTTGCTCGCGCAAAAGCGCGCGCACTTCCGTTTCAGGCAGCAGCACCAGGGCCCAGCGGTCCATCAGACCTCCATGATCTCCTTTTCCTTGGCGGCCACGAGGCCGTCGACATCCTTCACGTACCGGTCGGTCATTTTCTGCACGCGTTCCCCGGCCCGTTTGTTGTCGTCTTCCGTGATCTTCCCGTCTCTGTGGAGTGCCTTGACGTCGTCGGCACTCTTGTGCCGGATCGTGCGCACCGCGACCTTACCGTCCTCGGCCTTCTTACGGACGAGCTTCACGAGGTCTTTGCGGCGCTCTTCGGTGAGCGGCGGAATCGACAAGCGGATCGTCGAGCCGTCGATGTTGGGCGTGAGCCCGAGGTCGCTCGTTTCGATCGCTTTGCGGATGGCGCCGACTGCGTTGCGATCGTAGGCCGCAATTTGCAGAGAACGCGCATCGGGCGAGCTGACGCTCGCAATCTGCTTGAGGGGAACGTGCGCTCCGTAGGTTTCGACGTGTAAGCGGTCGAGCAGTGTGGGCGAAGCACGTCCCGTGCGGACCGACGCGAAATCTGCGCGGGCTGCATCGACCGCTTTCTGCATGCGTTGCTCCGTTGCTTTGAAGACATCATCAAGGTCGCTCATGGTGCTGCGTTCGCAAGCCTCCCTATGTGTGCGGCAATCCGCGCCGGCGTGCTGACGAGCGTGCCGATCGGCTCGCCGAACACGGCTTTGCGAATGTTACCCGCGCCGTGCATATCGAAGACCAAGATCGGCACGTCGTTATCCATGCAGAGCGTCAGCGCCGTGCTATCCATGACTTCGAGGCCGCGCTTGAGCACTTCGAGATAGTCGAGCTGCGCAAAGCGGGTCGCGCCACGATCCTTCTTGGGATCGGCGCTGTAGATGCCGTCGACCTTCGTCGCTTTGAGAATCGCTTGCGCGCCGATTTCGACCGCCCGAAGCGCCGCGGTCGTATCGGTCGTAAAGTACGGGTTGCCGGTTCCTGCACCGAAGATCACGACGCGCTTCTTTTCAAGATGCCGGATCGCGCGCCGTCGAATGTACGGCTCCGCGATCTGCTGCATCTGAATCGCGGTCTGCACGCGCGACGGTACGCCCTGTCGTTCGAGCGCATCCTGCAGTGCGAGCGCGTTGATCACGGTCGCGAGCATGCCCATGTAATCGGCCGTCGGACGATCCATGCCGACGGCCTCGTGCGCCTGCCCCCGCCAAATGTTTCCGCCACCGACGACGACGGCGACGGAAACGCCGGCGCGCGCGACGTCGGCGATCTGCTCCGCCATCCATGCCGTCGTGCCGGTTTCGATGGAATTCTCCGCGCCGGCGAACGCTTCACCGGAAATTTTGAGCAGGATGCGGTCGTACGCCGGCTTCACGCGTCTCTTCTGTTCTACGGTTCGCCGAGAGCGAATTTAGCGAACCGCCGAACCTCGATTTTCTCTCCCAACACCCCGACGACCGAACCGATCAATTCGCCGACGGTCTGATCGTCGTTCTTGATGAACGGCTGATCGAGAAGCACGTTCTCCTCGAACCACTTGTTGAGCTTTCCCTCAACGATGCGCTCGACGACCTGCGGCGGCTTCCCCTGCGCCGTTCGGGCGAACTCGGCGCGTAACGCACCCACGTCCGCCTCGGGTACTTGATCGCGCGAGACGTATCTGACGGGCATCGCCGCGATGTGCATGGCGACGTCGCGCACGAGTTCGGGGAAGCGCTCGTTGCGCGCGACGAAATCGGTCTCGCAGTTGATCTCGAGGAGGACGCCGATTTTGCCGCCCACATGGATGTACGAGCCGACCAAGCCTTCCTTCGCCGAGCGATCGGCTTTTTTGGCAGCCTTGGCCATGCCCTGATCGATCAGATCCTTGCGCGCCGAGTCGTAGCTCCCGTTCGCGGACACGAGCGCCGCGCGACAGTCCATCATGCCCGCGCCCGTCTCATCGCGCAGCCGCTTGATCTCGTCGGCAGACGGCTTATATGAACGGACCGTGCTCAAGAGGCCGCCTCTTCTTCTTGATCCGCGGCCATCGATTCCGCTTCGGGATCAGGCTCTGCGTCCGCCGTCGCCGGCTCCGCCGCAGCGGTGGGCGCCGCCGGATCCGCCGCAACGGTCGGCATCGCTGCTGCGCGCAGCGGCGATGCGCCGTACGGATCGGCATACGCTTCGTCTTCGAAGCGGCTCGATTCGACTTCCGTGCGACCTTCGATGATCGCATCGGCGATTTTCGAAACCATCAGGCGCACGGCGCGAATCGCATCATCGTTGCCGGGAATCGGATAGTCGATCTCATCGGGATCGCAGTTGGTGTCGATCACGGCGATGATCGGAATCTTGAGCTTGCGGGCCTCGAGCACCGCGATGCGTTCCTTTTTCGGATCGACGATGAAGATGGCGTCGGGCAGACGGTGCATGTCCTTGATTCCGCCGAGGAACCGCTCGAGCTTCTCGAGCTCGTCGCTTAAACGCGAAACTTCTTTTTTCGGCAACAAGTCGAAGTTGCCCTGAGCGCGCATTCCTTCGAGCTCACGCAGGCGCGAGATCCGCTTCTGGATCGTCGCGAAGTTCGTCAGCGTTCCACCGAGCCAGCGCTCGTTGACGAAGTAGGTGCCGGCGCGGTCCGCCTCTTCCTTGACGACCTCTTGGGCCTGTTTCTTCGTGCCCACGAAGAGGACGACTTTGCCCTCGCGCGCCATCTGCTTGACGGCCGCGTAGACCTCGCGCATCATGATCACCGTCTTCGATAGATCGATGATGTAGATGCCGTTGCGCTCCTGAAAGATGAAGGGCTTCATCTTGGGATTCCAGCGGCGGGTCTGGTGCCCGAAGTGGACGCCCGCCTCGAGCAGCGCTTTCATGGAAATGACCGATGCCATCGGTAGGACCTTTCTGGCCTCGCACGGCTCGTTCCGTCGCGCTCGTGCTCATCTGAGACCATCGCGCCCGGCCTCGTGCCGGGCGAAGTAGCAACCGGTCAATTATATCACGGAGGGTTCACTTTCGTCCTGCTCGGCGCGCCGGACGACTACGTCGCGCGGCGCTTCGATGCCCAGTCGGACCCCGTCTCCATCGACGGCGATCACGACGACGCGGATGTCCTTTCCGATCGTAACCGCTTGGTCGGTCTTGCGCCGCAAAACGAGCATTGCTCAGCCAAGTTCGCCGCAACGGTCGAACGCCGCTGTTACCACACATCGCTATACGAACTGGGCCGCGTAGAGCCGCGCGTACGCCCCTCCGCGCGCCAGCAGCTCATCGTGGCTACCCGCTTCCAAGACACGTCCGCTCTCGACGTAGAGGATCGAGTGCGCGCGGCGGATCGTCGAGAGGCGGTGGGCGACGATCAAGGTCGTCCGGCCGGGCAGCAGCCGATCGAGTGCAGCTTCGATCAGCCGCTCGGAATGGCTGTCGAGGGCGCTCGTCGCCTCGTCGAGGATCAAAATGCGCGGGTCGCGCAGGACGGCGCGCGCGATTGAGATGCGCTGGCGCTGGCCGCCCGAAAGGCGCATGCCCCGCTCGCCGACCGTCGTCTCATAGCCGAGCGGGAGGTCAAGAATGAACTCTTCGGCGTTGGCTTCGCGGGCGGCGATTTCGAGTTCGGCACGGGTCGCGTCAAGGCGGCCGTAGCGAATGTTGTCGGCGACCGTTCCGCTGAAAAGCAGCGGTTCTTGAGGAACGATCGCGATTGCGCCGCGCAACTCGCTCAGCCGAAAATCGCGCAGATCGAGGCCGTCGAGTGTGATGCGCCCGTCTTGCGGATCGTAAAAGCGCGGCACGAGATTGACGACGGTCGTCTTACCGGCGCCCGACGGTCCCACGAGGGCTACGATCTCGCCCGCCGCGATCCGCATCGAGAACGCGCGAAGTACGGCCGCCGCTTGCGGTTTGTAGCCGAACGTGACGGCTTCGAAGGCAAGGGCCCCCGCGATCGGTTGGGCTCTCGGGGGCTCCGTCAGTACCGCTGCGTCGTTCGTCGGGCCCAAATCTTCAACCGGAACGTCGAGCACCTCGAAGATGCGCGCGGCGCCCACCAGGCCCTTGGAGATGTCGCCGATGAACGAGGCCAAGCGATTGAGCGGGTTGATCGCAAGCACGACGAGGCTCCAGAACTGCACGATCTGATCGGGCGCCATGCGGCCGACCATTGCCTCGCGCGCCGAGAACGCCATGATCCCAAGCAACGCGACCGTGATGATCATGGCGACGATCGGGGTCTGCGTCTGCCCGAGTTGCAGCACTTTCATGAACGCGCCGAAGTACCGTTCATTGCTCTCGCCGAAGCGCGCGGTTTCGTAGTGTTCGCGCCCGAACGCCTTGACGATGCGCTCGCCGTGCAGTACTTCGGTTAGGTTTGCCGACAGATCGGCGATCTGTTCTTGCGCGCGTTTGGTGTTCGCGGAAATCGTGCGCGTAAAGCCGGCGACGACGAGATTGACGATCGGCGCGAACAGAAACAGAAAAAGCGACAGCAGCCAATCGAGTTTGAGCATATATGCAATCGACGCGAAGAGCGTCACGAGCGTGACGAAAAACTGCGGCAACGAGACCGACAACGCATCGGTCATCAACGTAAGGTCGTTGTTGAAGCGCGCGATGAATTCGCCGGGACGCCACTGGTCGAACTCCGAAAGCGGCATCCGCATCGTGCGGTCGAACAAACGCACGCGCAAATTTGCAATGAGGCGCTGACCGCTCCAGGCGGTCAGGTAACTTTGGCCGTAGGTCGCCGCATTCGAAATCAAGTTTACTAAGAAGACGCCGACGATGACCTCCACGAGCAAGCCGATCGGGTGCGCCGGATTTCTGATGACGCCGAAGATGACGAGTGGAAACGCTTTCGAGAGCGCGAGGGGGCCGAGGCCCGCGATGAGCCCGAGTACGAGCGCAACGGCGAGGCGTGGATAGTATGGTCGCGCTTCGGCGAAAAGCCGGCGGATGACCGCGCGGCGCTCGGCCGCATCGAGGGCGCTTTTCAGTACGAAACCTTTGCACCCGGAGCCTGGTAGCTTCGCATATCTCACATCGTTCGCCGGAGTGTTCGCCGTGGACTGTTACTTTCACAACGCCGTTCCGTCCGTCGCCGTTTGTCACGACTGCCGCAATCCGATCTGCGCGACGTGCCGCGACGCGGAAGGCCTGTGTCCGGGCTGTCGCCTCGATCGTCGCATGCAGACCGCGGGCGGTAAGCGCCACGGCCTGCGCGGGCGCGTCGGCCCCTCTTCCAAGCCGCCGCCGCGCTCGGCTCCTCCCCCGCCGCCCGTTCCGGCGCGTTACGGAACGAGCGCGCTCGCTACGGTTTCAGGCGAGACGCGCATTTTGCTCGCGCTCGGCTATGTGTTGTGGCCGCTTGCGGCCCTCGCGCTGCTCGATCCGACGCGCTCGCGCGCCGTCCGCCGCCAAGCGCTCCAGGCCCTCGGCCTTAATTTCGGCTTGTTCGGATTGTGGATTGCCCTCGAAGCCGTCGCGCAGATTCCGCTGCTCGGATGGTCGGCCCTCCCTCTGCTGGCCGTGCTGTTTCCGGTGTGGTTCGTGGCCACGTTCATCTACGGGATCAAGGTTTGGAACGCGGATAGCGTGCGGGTCCCGCTCGTCAGTGACTGGCTCGACGAGCGTGAAGCGCGCCACGCCGACGACGCCGTCGCAGCGTGAAGCCTACGGCGGCGCGTGCACGCGAGCACCTCTGAACTCGGCGTAGCGACGCAAGAAGTCACGCGCCGCGCGTTCGTGATCGACGACGGGTTGCGGATAGGGCTCGGGGTCGAACAGCGGCAGCGCGAGTTGGGGATCCCGACCGTCGCGCGGTGCGCCGGCCAAACCGGGAACGGGGCGACCGCGCAGTTCGGGGATCCAGCGGCGCACGTAACGACCCGCTGCGTCATAGGCGCGGGCTTGCTTGTGCGGATTGTAGATGCGCGGAAACTGTGCGAGGTCGGCGCCGACGCCCGCAATCCACTGCCAGTTTCCGGTCGCTAGGGCCGCATCGTCTTCTTCGAGGTCGCCTTCCCAGGCGTCCCGGCCGATCCGCCAATCGAGGCCGAGATCGAAGCACAGAAACGACGCCGCGACGACGCGTGCGCGCGGGTGCATCCAACCGGTCGCGCGCAATTGCCGCATCCCGGCGTCGACCAGTGGAAAGCCGGTCCGTCCCTCGCGCCAAGCCGCGAGAGCCGGGTGCTCGTGGGCGAAGGGAAACGACCGCATTCGCGTTTGCAGCGGCGCGTCCAGTGCCGCTTCGAAGAACCATGCCAACTGCAAAAAGAAATCGCGCTCCGCAAGCGACCGGCGCAGCGCATCGAGCGACACGCGCTCTTCGGCTAAGAGAAACCGGTCGGCGGCACGCGTATCGATCGCGGCAAGCACGCTCCGGGCCGCAATCGTTCCAAACGATAATGCGGCCGAGAGCCTTGCCGTCGGCGGACCCGCCGGAACGTCGCGAGCGGAGGCATATTGCAGCGCCGGCGCCGCGAGATAGGCCTCCCAGGCGGCGCGTGCTTGCCCTTGCGTTGCATGCGCGGCCACGCCGGTGCTACCGAATTCGGCCGGGTCGGGCAACGGTTCGCTTTCCAACGTGGGCGCAGCAAAGCGCAACGTCGAGGCGATGGGTGAGCGCGGCTGCGCCGCCCAGGCGGACAAATACGCAGCACGCGCGCGATAACCGCCGCCTTCATTGGTCGTGCGCGCGGCCGCCGTCTCCTCCGGCGCGACCGCCGGTGCGTCGTGCACCGCCAAAACCCCAATGCCGGCTTCTTCGAGCGCCGCTTGCAACGCGCGCTGCGCTTCGAGCGTGCCGGCATCATACGCAATCGTCCAAGCCACGCGAGAAGTGCGCGCCTGGCGAGCCAAGCGAAGCGCGCTCATCACAAGCGGACCTCGTCGGCAGATCAAGTGACCACCGCGACGTTGAATATCCGCCGCGAGTGATCCGATCGCACTGCAAAAGTATGCCGCGCGGCGCGGATTCGCCCGCAATCGTGCGAGGGTTGCCGGATCGAGAATCAGCGCCGGGACGATCTCCCCGTGAAGCGCGGCGGCTGCTAAACCGGCGTGGTCATCAAGCCGCAAATCGCGGCCGAACAGAAAAAGGCTACGCGCCGGCTCGACTACAGCGTCTCGACGTAAGCCGCGACGTCGTTCACGTCGCTCTCGGATAGCGGCGACGGATAGAGCTTGGGCATCGGCGGCTGCGGATTCTTGATCCACGTGATCGCTTGCTGATAGTTCTTGCGCTGCTTCTCGTCCTTGAGGCGCGGACCGATGCCGCCCCCCGCACCCTGCGCGCCGTGACAGCTCGTGCAGTTCTGCGAAAAGATAGCGCCACCGTGCTGCGGATCGCCCATTGCAACGGTTGCGCCGGGCTTCGGACGCAAGCCCGTGTCGCCGCTGTCGCTGACGGGGCCCGACGCGGTTGCGTTCGGATTGTTATTGTTTTGATTCGACGAACTATGCTTTCCGCAGCCGGACACGAGAACTCCCGCGACTACAAGCGCCGACAGCGAGGCGATGATGCCCTTCAAACCCGTTTACCTCCGAAATGAGCGACGACGTACTCTTACCTTAATGAGCGACGACGTACTCTTACCTTAATGAGCGACGACGTACCCCTACCTTCTCGGCGATGTCAACCCATCGCGGTGAGCGAGACTTCGGCGCTACCGTTGTCCCGCGCGATACGAGGCAACGACGTTTGCCATCGTACCGCTCGTCTCGTGCAGGACGCGGCCCGCATACGACGTGACCCCGCTGACGAACGCGGCATCGAGAGCAATTGAAACGGCCACGGACCAGCCGAGGGCGCGCAACGTCAAGCGCGAACGGTACAGCCGTTCGTCGCGGATGCGGGCCATCAGTTGGCTGCCGATCGCCGGACGCCATGACTCCCCGTTGCGCGCCGTGCTGACGATCTCGCCGACGCGGGTCAGCGCCGGCACGTCGTCGCGGCAGATTGCGCATTCGCTTGCGTGCGCTTCGAAGCGTGCTCGTTCGTCCTGCGTCGCTTCGCCGAGCGCCAGTGCTCCAGCGAGTGCTTCGAACCCGTCGTGCTCACGCATGCTGCGGGTCCTCGAGCGCTTTGCGCATCGCACGCATGGCACGGCAGACTCGCTGGCGGACCGAATCAGCGCTGATTCCGAGGATCAAGCCCGCTTCATGCGACGAGTAGCCGGCATAGGTCGTAAGCATCACGCATTCCAGCTGTTGGCGCCCAAGCGCCGCCAGTGCGGCTTGCAAATCGAGCGACGCCTCGGAGCGTTCGGCCGGCGCAAATGCTGCGGCCGCCGCCTCGAGACCGAAGGTTTCGCCGCGCCGCTTGCTCTGGCGCAGGTGGCTGATCGCGTGGTTCGTCGCCGACTTGTAGAGCCAGCCGGCCGAGAGCGGCCGCGCCGGGTCGGTGCGCAGCATCTTGTATGCCGACAGGAACACGTCTTGCACGACATCGAGCGCCGCATCGGATTGCGGAATGAAGCGACGGACGTAGCGCGCGAGCTTCTCCTGATGCTCGAACACCAGCCGCTCGACGCGCGCGTCGGCGTCGAGCGTTCGATCGAGGCCAAGTACGTAAACGCTTTCCATCCCGAATCTCCGAGCAAGCGTAGTACCGACCATAACGCCCGAAACGCCGAAATCGTGACACCATCGCAGCACCCCGCACGGACACCATGCAGGAAATCGGTGGCTGATTTAGCGCGCGGCGAGGAGCCTAGGGGCGAAGTGGCCTATGGGCCACGAGCCCCGTAGCGACGACGTCCGCGCGCTAAATCAGCCGCCGATTTCGCTGAAGGCACGCATGCGGCTGCTGGTGCGACCGAGTTCGAGGTGGTGGCGCTCGGGCTTGATGAGCATGCCGGCTTCAAAAAGCTGTGCGAGTTCCGTTTGCGTGGCGCCGTCGCGCAATGGTCCTCGTAGATCGATCTCCTGATCACCGAAGAGGCACAATCGTAAGCGCCCATCGGCCGAGAGGCGCACGCGGTTGCAGCGTTCACAATAATCGTGCGAAAGCGGGCTGATCACGCCGACGGCACCTCGTGAACCGGCCGCCGCAAAATAGCGGGCCGGCCCGTTGCCGCCCGGTCCTGCGACCGGCTCCAGATGCGCGACCGATTCCAGCCGTCCCAGAATCTCGTCGCTCGAAACGTATGCGTCGGTTTGAAGGGCCAGGTTTTCGTGTACCGGCATCACTTCGATGAAGCGCACGTAGAGTTCGCGATCATACGCGAGCGCCGCGAAGTCGGCGAGTTCATCCTCGTTCTGACCGCGCATCAGCACGCAGTTGAGCTTGATCGGCCCGAGCCCGGCAGCCAGGGCCGCGTCGACTCCCGCGAGGACGCGTTCGAGTCCCGGGCGGCGCGCGATCGTCTCGAAGCGCTCGGCGCGCAAGGTGTCGAGCGACACGTTGACGCGGTGCAGTCCGGCCTCGGCGAGCGAGCCCGCGAGGTCCGCGAGCAGCAGGCCGTTCGTTGAGAGGGCGATATCATCGATGCCCGGGATCGCCGCCAGGCGGGCGACGAGTTGGGGGAGATCGCGCCGGACGAGCGGCTCGCCGCCGGTTAGCCGAATGCTGCGCACGCCGACCGACGCTGCTGCTCGGACGATGTGCTCGATCTCTTCGTAGGAGAGAATGACGGCCTTGGGAATCCAGGGCAGGCCGGCTTCTGGCATGCAATACGTGCAGCGTAGATTACAGCGGTCGGTCACCGAGATGCGTAGGTACGTGATCGGGCGGCGAAACGCGTCGGCGAGCGGCTTGGCTGCGGCGGCTCCACCGATCAGGTCGATCGTTTCACAAATCATCGGATGCTCGGCGCTCGCGCCGTTACTTGTCCGCGAACACGGAATCGGCGACGGCGACGTTGAGGCGGTAGTTCGAGAAGTTTGAAACGACGTCGGCCTTGTATGCAGGCAGCTCGACGTGTCCGCTCTGCTTCTGCACGAGATAGTCGCCGTTCTCCATCGTATACGACTGAACGAACGTCACGAAGCCACCGTCCTTGTACGTCCATGTGTATGCCCGCGGCGTCGCCGTTGCATCGTCAACTTTGACATCGAGATGTTCGACGCGGCCACCTTTCCTCGGCAGCAAACGAAACGTCGTTTGCCCGTTTGCATCACCGAGTGATGCCACCGTATACAAGGAATTCCATTGGGCGGGAGGATCGATGCGCGGGAATACTTTCTTGAACTGCGATGCTAAGGCCGGAACGGTGTTAAACACGACGGCTTGCTTATTGGGACGCTTGTAGTACACGTTACCGTCTAGCGACGGGCTCAAAAACGGAAAAGTCCGCAATGCCACGTCGAGGTGGACGTCCGCTTCGTAGGAACTGACGTTGCCGTTGAGCGCCACCATGCGTTTGTACAACGCACTATTCCCAAGATCGAACGTCGTCGGTGCGGCGGACCAAGCGGGTGAGGCGACGCAGACCGCCAGCGCAAAGGCGGATAAGCAAGCAAAACGATTCATGTAGCGGATGAGGTCCTCCGGGCTTCCAACGCTCCGGCGCAAGTGAAGGTTTCCCAGCTCTTGAGCGCCGCGCCGATCGCACGGCGAACCCCATCGTCGCTTTCGGCTGGTTGCCGCTCGCGCAGCGCCGCCAGCGCGCGAGGCGAGCCGATACGCCCGAGCGCCCAAGCGGCATGACCGCGCACGAGCGGATGCGGGTCTGCCGCGAGCGATTCCGCCAGTGCCGGTACGGCCGACCGGTCGAGCGCATTGCCAAGCGCCACCGCCGCGTTGCGGCGTAACACAGCGGCCCCTCGCCAGCCCATCGCCGTGCCTCGGAAGCGACGCTTGAAGGTGGAACTGCGCAAGCGCAGCAGCGCGGGCAGATTGGGGTGCGCCTGATCGTCGCTCCGTGGCGCGAACGCGTCGTCGCCCGTAAAGCCGGCGAGCCGGGTGGGCGGACACGCCTCCTGACACAGATCGCAGCCCCAGATCCACGTGCCGACGAGCGGGCGCAGTTCCGCCGGGACGGCATCGGTCCGCTGGGTGAGGTCGGAAATGCAGAGCCGCGCATCGATCGTCGCATCGCCGCGCAGCGCTCCCGTCGGACAGACGTCGACGCAGCGCGCGCAGCTCCCGCACGATTTGGTCAGCGGCGCGTCGGCCTCGAGTTGCAGCGTCGTAACGATCTCGCCGAGAAACACGAACGAGCCGAACTTCGGCGCGATGAGGTTCGTGTGTTTTCCGATCCAGCCCAGTCCCGCACGCGCGGCGAACGTGCGCTCGGCAAACGGCATCGTATCGCAGACGATACGCGTCGCGCATTCACCCGCCGACGCATCGAGCATGGCGGCGACCTGCGCAAGCACGTCCCGCACACGGCGATGGTAATCCTGCGACCACGCGTAATTCGAGACGCGTCCGGCCAGCGGCATCGGCCGGATGTACGATCGAGCGTTGGTCGCATATGCGACGGCGACGCAAACGACGCTGCGGGCGCCTGGGAGAATGCTTGCGGGCTCCGCGGCACTCGCGGCATAGGCGTCATCGTATCGCCATGTCGTGAAATCGCCGCGCGCGAAGGCGGCGCGCATGCGCGCCTGCGTCACGCCGTCAGCCGCGGCATCCGCGATTGCAACAGCACTCGCGCCCGCCTGTTGCGCGACCGCACGAACGCGCGCGGCCAAATCGCGCGCCTCAGTCGTCATCGCTTGCATTGTAGCAGCCGGCTTCCCCTGGGCACCGACGGGAACTCAAAAGAAATCAAAGTCGGGCCGCGCGACGGCATACGCGAGCAGCCCGCCGTGCAAGTGCCGCAGCCGCCGGAAGCCGGCGTCCTCGAGCCGCTCGATCGCCCAGTCGGACTTCGCGCCGACGCGGCATGCGACAACGTACTCCCGCGCGGTATCGAGTTCGCCAAGCCGTTCGATCAGAGCGCTGGCCGGCACCACGATGCTACGCGGCGCGGGTCCGAGCGCACGTTCATGCGGCTCACGCACATCGAGCACGAATGTTGCTGGGTGCTCCGCCAAGTATTTGTCTAAGTCGGCCGCATCGAGTTCAGCATTACCGCGAGCGGCTCTCGCGCTCGGCGCCTCGGACATCGCGACGACATCGTGTATACTCGCGTGCGCTCCGTGCAACGGGCAGTGCGGATCGCTTTCGAACGTGACTTCGCGCGTACGTCCTGCGAGCGCGTCGACGAGCAACAGTCGACCGGCCAGCGGTTTTCCGATTCCGAGCACGAGCTTGAGCACTTCGTTCGCTTGCCACGTTCCGACGAGACCCGCAAGCACGCCCAGGACGCCGCCTTCCGCGCAACTCGGAACGCTTCCGGGCGGCGGCGGTTCCGGGAAAAGACAGCGATAACACGGACCATCGGCGGTGAACACGCTGACCTGCCCGTCGAAGCGAAAGATCGAACCGTATACGTCAGGCTTCCCTTCGAGCCGGCAGGCGTCGTTGATCAGGTAGCGCGCCCCGAACGTGTCGGTCGCATCGACGACGACACCGTAAGCGCGCACCAGATCCCGCGCATTCGCGGCGTTCAGACGAATTGGAAACGGGTCGACTGCGACTTGGGGATTGAGCGCCACAACGCGCTCCGCCGCCGCGGCCGCTTTGGGACGGCCGACGTCCGACTGCGCGTAGATGACTTGGCGCTGCAGATTCGTTACGTCCACCGTGTCGTCGTCTACGATGCCGACCCGCCCGATGCCGGCCGCAGCGAGATACTGTAAGACCGGCGTTCCGAGGCCGCCGGCCCCGACGACGAGCACGCGCGCGTCTCCCAGCCGCCGCTGCCCGGCGAGCCCCACCTCCGGCATCAGCAGATGGCGGCTGTAACGCCGCAGATCGGCGAGCATCAGCGCGGGTGCCGCTCGGAAAGCCAAGCGAGCACCGGAGCGCGGGCATTTTCGCCGGCCGACGTATGATCGCTTGCAATCGTTACAAACGTCTTGGGCTCGGGCGCGAACGCATACAGTTCCGCCGCGCTCGTGCGTGAGACCATGCCGTCGCGCTCCGCAGCGACATACAGAATGGGGCGGCCGGCGAGCGCCGCGAGCGCAGGCCCGAGCAGCGGCTCGGTCGAGACGACGATCTCTTGCAAACTCAGTCCGTTCACGTACGCCGACCGCAGGTCAACCGAACCGCGCTGCGACAGCGCGCCGAGCGCCGTTGGACGCCCCCAGCCGGTTGCAATAGAGATCGCGCCCACGATAGCCGGGTCGGCGGCGCACGTCCGAAGCGCCGTCGCCGCTCCCATGCTATGTCCCATCGTGTAAACCGGTACGCCGTACGTTTCGCGCGCGAAGTTCACCGCCGCGCCCAGCGCATCGGTCAGGTCTGCAACGCCGTCGAGTCGACCGCCGCTTGCGCCGAGTTTATGACCCGGAAAATCGATACTGATCGTATGAAAACCGTGGCTCGCCGTGAAGGCGCACAGCGCGTCGAGATTGTGCTTCGAACTCGAATAACCGTGGCCGACCGCGAGCGCCACGCCGCGCGCGCGGCGCGGTTCGTAATCGAGTGCAGCGACCGTCTTTCCCGCCGCGGTGCGCAGACGACGCAGCTCCAAATTCACGGCGTCGTCGGTGCGTTTTCACGCCACCGTGCGTCACCGTCGCGGTACCGCTCGCGCTTCCAGATCGGAACACGCGCCTTGAGTTCATCGATCGCGTACTCGCAGGCGTCGAAGGCCGCACCGCGGTGCGCAGCCGCAACCGCGATCGCAACGGCCGCATCGCCGAGACCAAGTGAACCGATGCGGTGCGCGATCGCGACGCGCGCCGCACCAAACCGCGAGGATGCCTCAGCACCGATCGCGCGCAGTTCCCGTAACGCCAGTTCCTGATGTGCTTCATAATCCAGGCCGCTGACGGGCCGCCCGTCGTCGCTCGTCTCCCGAACGTATCCGACGAACGTGACGAGGCCGCCCATTGCATCGGTGCGCACCGCCGCTACGAGCGCCGCAAGATCGAGCGGTACGTCGACGATCGTGTACTGCATCTCAGCCGCCGCCGAAGGGCGGCAACAGCGCGAGCTCGTCGCCCTCGCTCAGCGGCGTGCCGTCGTGCGCGAGTTCGCCGTTGATCACGAGGCGCGTCGACGCCCGCAGCGGCCCGAGGTCGGCGAAATTCGCGCAGAGTGCCTGCCAGGCCGAGCCGGCCGTCGCGCCACAACCGAGGTTCAGATCGAGGGCGCCCGAGTTGAGAATCTCGCCGATGCGCGCAAATGCGGCGATGCGAACCGTCATCAGTAGCCGCCTACATCGGGCGTGTACTCGCGCTCCGCGAGCCACGTCCGCGACTCTGCGTGCAGCGCGAGCAGATCGATCCGGCTACACGTCAATTTGTGCAGCATCACTTCCCAAAAATGCCGGGGCTGAGCGTACACGTCGTCCGGAACGGCATTGCGTTCGCGGGAGAACTCTCGCAGCGCTTGCCAATCGCGTGCCCGCAGGATCGCGTTCAACTGCGCTTCATAGTCGGGCTCCGGGCCGTGCGCAGCCGACTGATCCGGCGTCGTCATGCGGGGCGCTTCGCGGCTGCGATGACGAAGCGTTCGATCGCAAGTGCGACGCCGTCGTCGTCGTTACTCGCCGTCACGAAGCGCACGCTCTGCTTGACTTCGGGCTGCGCGTTTCCCATGGCGACGCCGAGCCCCGCCCAGCGCAACATCGGCACGTCGTTGCGCGAGTCGCCGATCGCGAGCACACGCTCGGGCACGATCTGAAAGTCGGCGCACAAGCGCTGCAACGCGTTCTTCTTGCTCGCGTCGCGATTGAGCACGGCACACTCTTCGAACTCGCCCCACGTTTCGCGTCGGAACGAGAGGGGCAGATCGCCGAACTGCCGGTCCATCGCCGCCACCGACTCGTGACCGAGGAAGCGCAAAAATGTCGGCGCAGCGTCGAGCACATCGGCGAACGTTTTGGCTTCACGCCAAGCGGGACTTGTCATGTCCTCCATGTACAGTTTCGTGCCTTCCAAGCGCCAGAAAGATTCTTCAGCGTAAATCGCAAGCGACAAGCCATGCGCTTCGGCATATTCCACCATCGGCTTGGCATAGATCAGCGGAACGGGCAGATGGACGAGGGTCCGGTTGGCTCCGAAGTCTTTGGTGAGCGCGCCATGGCAGCAGATCACCGGCAGATTGAGGTTGAGATCGCGCGAGACGCGCAGCGGCAGGTCGGTACCGCGCCCGGTCACGAGGACGACGCGGACGCCGAGCTCGAGCGCCCGCCCAATCGCCCTGCGGTTGCGGGCCGAGACGCGTTCGCTGCGGTCGAGGAGCGTTCCGTCGAGATCGAGCGCGATGAGATCGATTCTCATGAGGCGACGTGGGCTTATCGTTTGCGCGGAGCGGCTCCTGGAGCAGGCCTGGGAACGCCATGAGCGCCGGGGCCGTTATACCTCCATTATGGTAGTGCGGGCGTATGCAGTTTTCGCGCTCGCAGCTGTCGGAGTCGTTGCGATTCGCACGCCCGCGCCGGCTGCATGCGCTTCGGACACGTTCACGGTCGACGGGAACGCGCTGGTGGTTGGCATCTGCACGCTCGAACGCCCGGCTGCCGTGCGCGGCAAGGCGCCTGCGGGAAACGCGGGCACGCTGCAGGAGACGGTGAGCGTTAAAGGCCATGCCCCGCTGACGCGGACGGCGCCTTATAGCCGACTCGCGAGCGACGCGACGGCGCGCACGATCGACGACGTTCCGCTGCAGTCGCTCGGCATCCCGAAGACGCTGCACGTGACCTTGGCGGTACGCGCCGGGAACGTCCGTCTCGAACACGCTCTTCTCGTGCCGGGCGCCGTCGTCCTGAAGTAACCGGGTCGTGACGGGGCGCTAGCGCAACCCGGGCTCGGCGAACGGTTTTCCCTAAACAACGTGAGACGTCGTTACATCGCCTTCTCGAACGCGAAATTACTCGACTGTCGAAGCCGCCATCCCCGTGGCGGTTCCGCCGTAAGGCACTCGTTGCCTCGTTCGTCGCGCTACGTGAACGCCGGCGCGTAAGGAACCGCTCGATGGGCTGTATCGCGCTCGACCCGAGCATGACCGCACGAGACCGCGTGCTTTTTCTCAACGATGCCATGCCGGCGGGCCTCTTCGGGGGCGTCGGGGTCGATGTGGATCGGGTCGCCTGGCGGCTCTCGCCCGAACCGTTCGGAATATCGCCGAGGACGCTTGCCGCGATCGAGGGCCTGGGGCCGGATCTGCTGCGCTTCTACCGAGCGCTCGCGAGCCTCTACCAGCGTAGCGTACGGGGAACGGCGCCGGCCTTCGTGGCCGAGTATCTCGATCGCGGCAAGCCTGAGGCGATCGTCAAATTAGGGCGCCAAAATCGTCTCAAGGGCGACATCCCGAGCGTGATCCGACCCGATCTCATTCTGACCGACGACGGCTTTATCGCCTCGGAGCTCGATAGCGTTCCTGGCGGCATGGGGTTCGTCGGCGCCATGGCGCAAGCGTATTGTCAACTCGGGTTCGATGCGGTCGGAGAACTCGACGGTATGCCCGCGGGGCTTGCGGCGGCGTTGCGGTCGACGTCGGGCAAAGAGCGTCCCACGACGGCGATTGTCGTCTCCGCTGAATCCGGTGATTACCGCGCTGAACTCGAGTGGTTGGCAAACGCGATGAACCGCCGCGACCTCGGCGAGACCTATGTCTGCAAACCCGAAGACATCGTGTTTACCGAAGAGGCGCTGTTCGTCCGACTGCCCGGCGGCGAAGAAAAAAAACTCGACGTCCTGTATCGCAATTTCGAACTGTTCGATCTGCTCAACGTCGCCAAGCACGATCTCGTGCTGTATGCCGCGCGTCACAATCGGGTCAAAATTACGCCGCCGCCGAAGGCGCACCTCGAAGAGAAACTTTCATTTGCGCTCTTACACCATCCGCTGCTCGCGAAAATTTGGAAGAGCGAACTCGGCGACGCATTCGAACGTTTGCGCACGATCTTCCCGCAGACGTGGGTGCTCGACCCTCGGCCCTTACCCGCGCAGGCGTCGATCATGGGTCTAGTCGCCGGAGGCGAGCCCGTCCGCGACTGGGCCCAGTTGATTCCGCTCGGCAAAAGCGAACGCGATTTCGTCGTCAAGCCGTCGGGGTTCTCGGAACTTGCCTGGGGTTCGCGCGGCGTCAAGGTCGCAAACGATCTAACGAAAGACGAATGGCAACGCGTGCTCGAGGCGGGACTGGCCGCCTATGAGACGACGCCTTACGTATTGCAGCGCTTCCATAAAGGTAAGCGCGTGAAGGTTTCCTATTTTGACCGCAAGAGCGACGAAATACGTCCGCTCGACGGTCGAGTTCGCCTGTGCCCGTATTACTTCGTAAGCGGAGAAGACGTGAAGCTCGGAGGGATCCTCGCGACGATCGCCGCCGCAGATAAGCGCCTCATCCACGGCATGTCCGACGCAATCATGTCGCCCTGCACCGTCCGCCAAGACGGCTACTAAGGGGACTTCCACGAGACTACTTTTCGGAAGGCTTCCAGTGAAGAGGCTTTGATTTTCCGCGTGGCGAGGAGCCTAGGGCCGAAGTGGCCTAGTGGCCATGAGGCCCGTAGCGACGACGTCCACGCGGAAAATCAAAGCCTCTTCACGCGGCGCCTAGCATTTCTTTTGTGTGCCATGCGACGTTTTGCGCGCGGTCGCCGACCCGCTCGAGGTTCGCGAGGACGAAGAGCATGATCGCCCCAGGGCGCACCATTCCCGAGTCCGCTTGCATCTCTTCCTGGAGCGCTTCTATGCCGCGGGCATAGAGCGCGTCGACCTCATCATCCCGATCGATCACGGCTTCGGCGATCGCGGGATCGCCTTCGGTATACGCTCGCATCGCTTCGCGCAGCATCTGGGCCGCAATCGCGGCGATGCGCCCGATCTCAACGCGTGCTGGGCGGATAGCCACATCGGCGAGCTTTATCGAGTGCTTGGAAATTTCGACCGCGTAATCGCCCATGCGCTCGAGATCCGTGACGATTTCGAGCATCGCCGCCACCTGACGCAGTTCCCCTGCTACCGGCTGCTGTTTCCAAATGAGTTCGATACACGATTGCTCGACGCGACGGCGCAGGCCGTCGACGTCGTCGTCGCCCGCAATCACGCGAGCGGCAAGCGTGGTGTCGCGCTTCTCGAGCGACGTCACCGAGGCTTGCAACGCGTCTCCGACGAGCGCGCCCAAGCGAACGACATCGAGCCGCGCCTGCTCGAGCGCTTCGTGGTAAGCCGCACGCATGGACCCTTTCTTCGCGTCGTTCCTCACACGGCCTACCGCAGGAGCCGCAGGAACCGCGGCGGCGCAACAATGCGCGCTCCGAGGGACGAGCAACACCGCTACGAAAGCGCAACGCGTGTCATACGAAACGATAACCCTCGAACGCGACGGCGCAATCGCCGTCCTCACCTTGAACCGACCCCAAGTCCGTAACGCCCTTAACAACTGTATGATCGGAGAACTTGGGCACGCTTTAACGTCGCTCGAAGAAGAACGCGGCGTTCGGTCGGTGGTCCTGACGGGCTCGGGCGACCGCGCGTTCGCCGCGGGTGCCGACATCGGGGAACTTGCCGCGCTGCCGAGCGCTCTGGTAGGCGCAGCCCAGGCACGCAGCGGCCAAGCGTTGACCTTGCAGATCGAGCGCTCGCGGCTGCCCGTCATCGCCGCCGTCAACGGCTTCGCCCTCGGCGGCGGGTGCGAACTTGCGCTAGCCTGCGATATACGAATTGCCGGCGACAATGCGAAGTTCGGTCAGCCCGAAGTCAACCTCGGATTGATGCCCGGCTACGGCGGCACTCAGCGCACGGCGCGTCTGCTCGGCCGCGGTATGGCAATGTACCTTTGTTTGACGGGCGAAATGATCGATGCGGGCGAGGCCCATCGCATCGGCCTCGTCCAGCGCGTGGTCCCGCCGGGGGAACTGATGCCCGAAGCCAAGCGCATCGCCGAAACGATTGCCGCCAAAGCGCCGCTCGCGGTCGCCGCGACCAAACGCGCGATCGGCGACGGCGCCTCGCTTTCAATCGAGAGCGGCCTCGCGCTCGAAGCACTGGGCTTCGGCGCCCTCGTTGATACCGAAGACTTTGCCGAAGGCACCAAGGCTTTTCTCGAAAAACGCCAAGCGACGTTTCGCGCAGTCTGACCGGCGCTCGCGGTATACCGCATAGCTAGCCCAGGAACGTACGTCCTCGGGGAAAGCCCGAGGGCTTACGCGGGAGGCGACCGGTGCTTCTGCTCTAAAGAGAGTACGACATGGCGAATACGCGTGTGGCGTCGATCAGGCTCGATAGCCGAACGCTCCCGAGTACGAACCGCAACGTCATCATCCTTGACGCGTTCGATAAGTTGCCGCTCGGCGGCATGCTCGAACTGCCCGAGGAGAGCGACCCGCGCGCGCTGCGCAATGAATTCTTGCAGCACCGTTCCGGCCGTTTCTCCTGGGACGCGCGCAACCTCGGCTCGGGACGCTGGACGATTCGGATCGAACGAATCGACGAGAATGCGGACGTGGCGACGTTCCTTGCGCATTGCACGCCGTTCGCCAATGCAAGAGCGACGACGGTCCGAGAATTGGCCGCGAGTGCGAGCGAACGCTCGTTCCGGCAAGGTGAAGCAATCTATGACGAAGGCGAGATGTGGCCGTATCTTGCTTTGGTCCGTGCCGGCAAGGTCATCTACACGTTGCTTTCCCCCGACGGCAAGACGCAGTCGCTCGGCGAACGGCTTCCGCTCGACCCGCTCAACGAAACGGGGACCTTCGACGGCGGCGGCGCGACGACACGCGCGGAAGCGCTGACCGATTGCACGCTCGTCCTGTTACCGACTGAAGCCGTGCTGCACGCGAGCCGCAACGATGCGGAACTGGCTATTGGTTTTCTCGCGGACGCGTCCCAGGCGCGGCGACGGTCGATCGAGACGATTGCTGATCTGGCTTTCGCCCACGTCCTGCAACGGGTCGCGAAGTTCTTGCTGTCCTACGCGCCGGCGACCACCGGTATGGCGAAGGGCCTGTCGGGCGTCGAGAACCTCTCCCAAGCGCAGATTGCGCAAGCCGCGGGCACCGTGCGGGACATGGCCGCCCGCGCCCTGCTGCGGCTCAAGAACGCGACCGCTGTCGAACTCGACCGCGGTCGCGTCCGCGCCCTGGATCGTGAACGGCTGGAAGCGTTTGCGCACAACGTGCAGGCGCCCCCTATCTAGGGGCCTCAGCGCACTTCGACGGCCTCACGCGCGACTTCAGGCTGTTGTGCGTCGAACGCGGCGCGTTTGGATTTGGCGGCCGCTTCGGTTAAAGGCACCGTCGCCGTCGTCTCCACGGGCCGCGGCGCGAGCGCTTCACGACCCTTTTGCACAGAACCGAGCGCCGTCGCCAGACGCGCTTCCAATTCCGCCAAGACGGTTGCAGCATAGGCGTCGGCACCCGAGCGAATCTTGCGCGCCTTCTCTTCGGCTTCGCGCAGAACGATGTCGGCCGTCGTGCGAGCGGCGCGTACCACGTCCTGCTCTTCAACGAGTTCGTTCTTCTGCTGCACCGCCTCGGTGACGATCTGCTGCGCCCGCTCCTGGGCGTCGCGGATGACGCGTTCCTTATTGGTCGCGATGATCTTGGCGCGGCCGACCTCCTCAGGCAGAGTCGAACGCATCTTCTCGACGTATTCCATCAGCCGCTCTTCGCTCAGAATGCGATGACCGAGCGGCACCCACGTCCCCTCACGAACGTACGCTTCGAGTTTATCGATAACGCGATAGATCGACAAATCAAGTCCTTCCATTAGCGTGGCGCTTGTTGTTCATGTATTCCAAAACGACGGTCGGAACGTAGCGAGAGATGTCGCCACCCTGCAGAAATACTTCTTTTATTAGGCTCGAGCTGACGAACGAATAGCTGGAGTCCGACATGAGAAACATCGTGTCGACGCTCGCGAGCGAGCGGTTCATGTGAGCGAACGCCATCTCGCTTTCGAAATCCGAAACGACGCGCAAGCCCTTGACGATGACATCAGCGTCGATCTCTTTGACGTACTCGGCTAGGAGTCCCCGGAAGTGTTCGACCCGCACGTTGGCGTACTGTGCCGTGCAACGGCGCAGCATTTCCTCGCGCTCGTTGACCCTAAAGTGCGGACTGCGTTTCTGCGGGTTTACGACGACTGCTACGGTCACGGTCGCAAAGACCGCTGCCGCTCGGGCCACCACGTCGAGATGACCGTTCGTCGGCGGGTCGAATGAGCCCGGATAGACGGCGTGCCCGTGCGGCGCCCCCACCTACGTGGTGGCCTGTAAGAACTGCAAAGTCACTTCGCCGTAGCGTGCGTCGCGAACGGTCTCGAAGCCTGGAGCGGTAAAGGGCGGGTTCGCGTCGCGGTGTTCGTAGACGAGCACCGTCGCTGCATCGACACAGCCGCGCATACGCAAGGTCGAAAAGGTCAGATGCGGAGGGGGAAGAGCATACGGCGGGTCGGCGTACACAAAGTCGAAGCGGCCGCTCAACCGTTGCGCCGCCTTTTCGACGGGTGCGCAGAGGATGGTCGCGCGCGCTGAGACCCCGAGCTCGGCCGCCGCGCGTCGGATCGCCTGCGCGGTCGGCGCATGCAGCTCGACGAACGTCGCGCAAGCCGCACCGCGCGAGAGCGCTTCAAAACCGATGGCGCCGGTGCCGGCGTACAGGTCGAGGACGCGCGCCTCCGCAAGTCGTGCACCCAGAATCGAAAACAATGCCTCCCGCACGCGCCCGGGCGTGGGCCGAATCGCGTCGCCGTGCGGCGAGCGAATAACGCGCGAGCGGAGCTCTCCGCCGCTCAAGCGCATGCGTTTAGAGGAGTGTCGGGGCGCAGCCGAATCGTGCACGGATCCAGCGTAGCTGAATCCAACTAGGACCGGCTCGGCGCGTCCGACGAAGCCGCGTGCGCTTCGAGAAGCGCCGGCAATTCGTCGAGCGCACGGATCGTATACGCCGGCGCCGTGGCGTCGGGTGGGTACGTGCGGCCTTCCCAGTCCAACCACACAGCCGTCAGCCCGAGGTCTTGCGCGGCAACGCAATCGATCTCGGGATCGTCACCAACGTACCAAATTCGCTCGAACGGCAACTCGAAGTACTTTGAGAGCGTCTCGAACGCCTCACGCGAAGGCTTGCGCACGCCGATTCGTTCGCTGACGAAGACGGGGCCGTTGAAACCGATCAGGCGGGCCTTCTCCTCCTGCAGCGGGCTCCACCCGTTGGTCAACAGCGCGTAGGGAATCGCCATCGCGTCCAAAGTCGACAGCAACTCCGTCGCACCGTTCATCGGCGCGACGAATTCCGACATGCGTTCCACGACGTTTTCTCTGAATTTTTGAGCTTCGTCGACGATGTAGTTCCCGCCGCCCGGTGCGAAGCGCTCGAAAAATCCGGCGACCGCTGCTTCAACGGTCTGCTCGCCTATGCGGTAGACATGAAGCACGCCGTCTACTGCAGCCGCGGCGGCCTCGGCATCATACGCGATGCCTCGACCGCGAGCATACCCGGCGAGCATGTCGAGCGCAACGGTCTTTTCCAAGCGGTGATCGATGCCGAGCGTATGATCGAAATCGAAGCCGACGGCAACATCCATGCGGTCCGGTTCGACGCAAAGAGAGCGGGCCATGCCGAGATCCGGCCCCGCGAGATCGCGCAGCGACATCAGCTGCTCAAGAGAACGGAGCGCGCGTCGGCATCGCCGCCGAGCAATCTGCGCAAGGCGTGATGCTCGGGGCGTGCGAGTTCGGGATCCGCCGTAACAAGAGCGTCGGCAGCCGCCTTCGCGTGCATGTAGAGGGCAAAGTCGGAAACGAGACTGCCCAGCAGCCCTGCCCCACCACCGGCTTGCGCGGTTCCCGAAAACTCGCCTTCTCCGCGCAGCCGCAAGTCTTCTTCGGCGATCACGAAACCATCGGTCGTGCGAGCGAGAATATCGAGTCGTTCAACTGCACCGCGGTCGCTCGGGGCGATCACGACGCAGTACGAGCGCGCGACGCCGCGCCCCACCCGGCCGCGCAACTGATGCAGCTGCGCGAGCCCGTAGCGGTGCGCATCCAGAATGACCATCACGGATGCGTTGGGCACGTCGACGCCCACCTCAACGATCGTCGTCGCGAGGAGAACGTCTGCTTCATGTCGCGCGAAGCGTGCCATCACGGCGTCCTTTTCGCGCGCAGGCAAACGGCCGTGCAAGACTTCGACGCGCAAATCCGGGAAGACGTCGCGGCGCAGGTGCTCCAACTCCGCGAGCGCGCTCGTCAGTGCAGAGTCCGACTCATCGATGGCCGGCGTCACGATGTAGGCCTGTCGTCCGCATTCGACGTTCTTTCTCACGAACGCGTAGGCGGCCGGTTTGCGGCTCTCGCGCAGAACGTACGTTTCGATCGGCGTTCGGCCGGGCGGTAATTCGTCGAGGATCGACAGGTCCAAGTCCGCAAACTTCGTCTGCGCAAGCGTACGCGGAATCGGCGTGGCGGTCATGTGCAGCGTATGCGGTGCACGGCTCTTCGCGCGTAGTTTCGCGCGCTGCGCGACGCCGAAACGATGCTGTTCGTCGATGATCGCAAGCCCGAGTTCGCGGAAACCGACGTCGTCGACGATCAGCGCATGCGTGCCGACGACCAGGTTGCACTCCCCGCTTTCCAGCCGCGCGCAGGTAGCGCTGCGTTCGCGCGTCCCCATGCTCCCGAAAAGCGCGTCGACGCGGATACCGAGCGGCAGCAAGAGCGGCGCCAGCTTGCGGGCATGTTGCGCGGCGAGTATCTCGGTCGGTGCCATCAGTGCGCTCTGTACGCCGTGGGCCGCGGCCAGCACCACGGCGGCTGCCGCCACCACAGTTTTGCCGCTCCCGACGTCGCCCTGCAGCAGGCGATTCATTGGAGCGACCCCGCCCATGTCGCGCCATAACTCGCCGATCACTCGCCGCTGCGCGGCCGTCAACGCAAATGGCTGCGCCGCTTCGAACCGAGCCAACAGGTCGGCCGGCGCAGCAAGTGCGCGCGCACCGCCGGCCGCCCGGCGCTCGGCGCGTTTGAGTGCAGCGGCGAGCGCAATCGCGAAGAACTCCTGGAACGTCACGCGCTCGCGCGCTGCGGCGGCTGCCTCGGGCGTCGGCGGCTTGTGCACCGCGCGCCACGCATCGTGCAGCGACCCGAACCCCAGTGGTTTGAGCACCGAGTCCGGCACGGCATCATCGACCAGTGCCCCGAGCGCCTCGAAGTTGCGCTCGATCGTCGTCGCAATCGCCCGCGAGGGAAGCTCTTTGGTCGCGGGATAGACGGGAATGATCGAGCCCCGATAGCGTTCGCCGTCTTCGAGGAACGCGTGGTGCAGAACGTTGAGTTCGACGCTCGTGCCGGAACGCGAACGTTTCAGCGAGGCGCGACCGTGCACGAACAAACGCTCACCGGGCACGAGTTTTCCCGTTAAGCCACGTCGGCCGAACCACGTCGCCTTGATGCGTCCCGTGTCGTCTTCGAGCTCAGCCGCGACGATCGGGACCCGAGCGCGAAACTCCGAAACGCGAACGACGCGACCGACGGCGATCACCTCACTCGAGTCGGCCTCGGCCGGTTCATCTGCACGTGCGAGCGCTGCGCGCACGATGTCGGCGATGGCTTGCGGCGCTCGCCAATCCTTATAATCGCGTGGATAGAGCGCGGCAAGGTCGCGAGGGCTCTCGACCCCGATCGCCCGCAATTTGCGCGCGAGCTCGGGCCCCACGCCGCGCAGTTCCAGAAGCGATGCTGATGAATCCGCCGCCCTCACGCGAGCGGTCCGAGCAACTCCGTGCGGCGCTCTTGTGCGGCCGCGACGGAGGCCGTTTCGTCACGCTGCGCGACCGAAGCGCCCTGGCGGGGCGCATCGATTGCAATGGCAATAAGCGCTAAATCATCGTGCAACACGCCGCCGCCCATGCGTCGCACGGCGGAAATCAAGGCATCCGCGCAACCTTGCGGATCCATCGGGGCGCCCTGCACGAGGTCGACGGCGCCTGCGCCGTCGAGAAATTCGCCGCTCTCTGTTCGCGCTTCGGTGAGACCATCGGTCGCCAGCACGATCAAATCCCCGTCCGTAAGTGCAAGCGTTCGGTTTTGATAGCCGAACGAGGCGTCGAGCCCGACGATCGGCCCCGTCACCTCTAGCGGCTCGACCAGTCTGCCGCGCCGCCGCCATGCTCCGCTATGGCCGGCGCTCGCATAGGTCAAAATGCGCCGTTCACTATCGAGCACGCCGACGAATGCGACCACGAACAGATTCGGATCCTTGATGGTGTTCAGGAATACGCGATTGAATTTGCCGAGAATCGCCGCCGGATCGCGCTCGGCCAGCGCGAGCGTGCGAATCGAGTACTTGACGAAAGCGGTGTTGACCGCCGCCTCGACGCCCTTTCCGCTGATGTCGGCGATCACGACCAGACCGTGCGTCGCATCGAGCCGGCGCACATCGTAGAGGTCCCCGCCGACCGCCGCATCCTCGTCGGCCGACGTATAAGCGGTTCCAATGCGCGATCCGGGCAGCACGTCGAGGTCGGTCCGAAATGCGGTCTGCAACGTATCGACGATCGAACGCTCGCGGTTGAGCGCCGTCTCCATCTTGGCGCGCACCGCCAGAAACACGAAGGCGATGATGCTGAACACAAGCACGAAGGCGAGGCCGCCTACCAGCGCCTCGTCGATGCGCCTGCGCAACTCACGCTGCACGCGCTCGAGCCGCAGTTCGAGCAGCAGGTGGACTCGCGACGTATTGGCCCTGAGCTGATCGGTCAGCACCTTGCCGAGCGTCTGACGCATAAGCGCATTACCGTCCCGCGGGTGCGCCCGCAGGGGTCCTGCGACGTCGCGTTCCCACGTCGCGTGAAGCGAGCGAAGTTCTGCGACGGAAGAGCGCATCTCGATGATGCCGAGGCCTGCCGTCGTCCGTCCAAAAGCGTCGAGCGCGTCACTGAAACGGCGATGCCCGGTCGCTTCATCGTCGAGGAAGAACGATGCCCCCGAGGCGACGTAACCGCGTAAGCCCGCTTCTTGATCGAGCTGGATCAGCACGACGTCGTCGAGCTGTTGTTGAGCCGTGACGAGCGCTCGTTCGACGCGCGCCGCCGAATCGAGGCCCGTGTAGATGTGTAGCGAGATCAGGATCGAGGCCACGACGATCGCAAGCACCAGCGTCCCGAGCAATGCTGCTCCGGGCACGCCGGTCTGCGGCAGTCTTCTTCGTTTGGCGCTAATCATGCGAGGAGGGAAATGAGGCGACGCCCAGATTCGAACTGGGGAATAGAGCTTTTGCAGAGCTCCGCCTTACCACTTGGCTACGTCGCCGTTCTTGACGTTTCGACCGGTGACGAAGCGGGTGGCGGGAATCGAACCCGCGCATCAACCTTGGGAAGGTCGCAGGCTGCCATTACATCACACCCGCACGACCGGCCGAAGCAGCACGGTTCTCCTTCAGCCTGATCGGTCCCCTCGGGTGTGACGGCCGACTACTTCGGTCAGTCGCTTTTTGCGGAGAACCCGCGAGAGACTTTTGCGAGCAGATTCACAAGCGTCTTCTTCTCGGCTTGCGTCAGCCCACGCATCGCGACCTTATTCTTGCCGAAATAACCCGGCAACAACGATTGCACTAAGCGCTTTCCGCTGCGAGACAGCGAGACGTAGGAAACACGCCGATCTTCGGTGCTGGCCTTGCGATCGAGATAACCGTCGCGCTCCAGGCCTGCGACCAGACCCGTCACATTCGCTTGCGTCGTTCCCAAATAGCGCCGCAGATCGGACAGCGAGATCGGTAGGCCTTCGGCCTGCAAGACGATGAGCACGCCGAATTTTTGTGGGGTTAGCCCGGCATCGAGAAACCAGGCGCCAAGCGCGTTCTCAACGCGCTGCGCGGTCGTCCGCAGCGCGAGCAGCGCGCGGAACGCCGCAGCATCGAAATCGGCGTACTGCTTGCGATGCCCGCTGAAGTGCTCCTCGGGCCAGCCGACGAGCTCATCGACGTTCGTGTCGGTCATGGCGCTATGCTATCATAGGGTGCCGTCATATCGCTCGTGTTATTTTCCTTCTTAAGGAGTTTCTTCGCGGGTCCCGCTACGGTGCATACCCCGATGCCGGAACTTCAACGTACCTGAAAGCTCAAGTCGCTGAAGGTTTCCCAATGAAAGAGCCCCGCTAACGCGGGGCCGTTTCCTTCGGATCGCTTTGTCGGCTCGGCGGTGGAACATCGGGCAGAGCGTTCCGTTCACGCATAAATCCTCCAGTACGGGTGGCGAGGATTGTACCGCAGGCCTAGTCGACCGAAACGAGACTTTCGGCCGCCGCTACCTGGATTTGACGCACATAGCCCTATAATGCGTGCATGCGCTCCAAGAAGGCAACGTGTTCGGGGCCGAATGCCAAGTCCGCCCGGTGAGCGTCGGCAAACCAGCCATGCCAATCTTCCGGACGCGCGCACGGAAGCAGCATCCTTCCGTCGAGGCTCTGAAGAATTGGTCCCGTCCAGAGCACCCCGCCGTCGCGCGGATCGTAAACGCGTAAGCGGTCGCCGCGCCACAGGGCGTGCACTCCGGCATGTTCCTCGTCGCCGTATCGGCGTTCGACGTCTTGCTTGAAGTACGCTGAGGCGTCAGCCGCCGCATCATCGCGCAAGCGCCCGAGGCGCCCGCAGAGGTAGCCCTCGTCGGGGAAGGCGGCGTCCTTCTCTGGCTCGATGAGCGTGATCTTTTGCAAGTCGACGGTGCGCCGGGCCCTGGCGAAATCGTGCTTGAGCTGCATGTGCATGATTTTATCGGCGGGCAATTGCAGGGCGTGCCCTAATCTGACCGCGTACTCGACGTCGAACGAGCGCGTTCCGTCGAGCATTCCCGCAAAACGTTGCGGGTCCATGCCCGCCTTTGAACAGAGCGTAGCCACGTTCAATTTGAGCGGCTCCAGGTATTCTGCGCGAATGACTGGGCCGGGATGCGGCGCCGGTGCGCGGCGATCCGCACCGACCTTGATGGTCACGATCGGCGGTCCTCCATCGGATATAAAGAACTTCGGCCGACATGGACCGCCGCGTTAGCGGTGCGATGCGCCCTTTTTTCAGTGAGCCACTTCCGCCGTTCCGCCGACTAGATTCTCTCCACGGCGATTGTGCGCTTCCTGGGCGCGTGTGCGTGAAGCGCGACGATCACGCGTTTAGCCTATTATCGTCGCCCTTGATTCCTGCTGGTCCCGGGCTCGCGGCGCCATGCTCGCCAGCGCAGCCGCTCTTAAAATCCTGCTATAGGGCTGAATGCCAAATCGCATCCTTCCTCAACTTCTAAAGAAAAGGATCGACGGGAGTAATAACAATTCGGTACTGCAGGTGAGGAGTAACCGGCATCGTGCCGGCTGTGGTCACGAATGTTATTCCGTTCCGCGTTTTGAGATTTGCTACGTTCTTACCGCTCACCGAAATTCGGCGCATCCCGCTTAGCGCTTCATTGCCCTTGGCGCGATACGTTACTGCGGGATTGCGCCCGACAGCTGCGCTGATAAAGATCTCGTTGTCCGGGTCGGCTCCCCAGAGAGCCAACTGTTCTACTGCAGTCATACTTATTGCGGAGATTAGCAGATGCGACTCGTGCGTCAAGCGCATGCTTTGCCATCTCTAATCCTCCCGACCAGTTATCCTTGCTCCCGGAGTGCCACGTCGAACGCCGGAGCCAATGCCGCCGCGGCGACTTGGTGTGCTTCCTCGCACGATTGCGGGACCGGTAAGCCTTCTGCGAGCCGCGCGTACGTCGGCCTCCACCATTCAGGTGGTGGCGGAAGTGCCCACGGCAAATCATGCGTCCCGCGCGATTGGAAGACTATCCGGAGCGTCGAACCGAGTTGATCCGGTGCCAACGGCTCTGCATTGTTCAGAAGACCGATGTCCACGAGATCCTTGACTCGCGACGATTCGCCACCGCTGTAGCGTCGTGTATAGGCGTGAATCTTCTCTGCTAGGTGCTGATCCAAGGGTATCGCGCGCACGGCGATCGGCGCAATCCCTGCAAAGTCCAAAAGCGGCTGGCCGGAAAGTATTTGTGGTTCACCGATCCATGGATCAGCAAAGCCCACGTCGACCCGCAATTTCTCGAAGAGGGCGCCGTTCTCATAAAGAACGTCGACCTCGAATCGATACGACTCGGAGTCCGCTACGGGTTTGCTTCGAGCGCCGATGCGAAGATTAAAGTAGTCGCCGAGCGGCAATGCGGCCGCTGCGACGAGAGCATCGTGCAGATCATTCAAAGCGACTCGACTTGTGAGGTCGACGTCCATTGTGGCTCGCGCCTTTTCTAGCCGATACTCGAGCGCGACGCCGCCTTTGAGAAGCCAAGACTCCGGAGCGGCGATCTGAAGCCGCGCCAACAGGCGATCGAACGCCACAGCCTTGCGTAAATCTTGCACCGATCTGCGCTCATTAGCAAGCGATTTTAGACGCGCTCGGAGCGCTGTATCAAATGCGGCAACAGTCGCGTAAGGGCGATTCGGACGGCCAGCGCTCACGGCGAGAGGTCTTGGCTTCCGTCTTGAACGAAGCGCCGAACGCGTTCCGGTGCCCCATCGAACGCCCGCTCGAGTTGCCGCGTTGTTACGAGGCCGCGCCGGAGGCCCTCCGTTACAGCCAAGATTATTTGCTCCGGGGCGGTGTGTGCTCGTGCCGAATCCACAATTGAGCGCGCAAGAGACGTCGCGCTAAAACCCATGTACTGCACCACTTCTCCGCGCGAAAATGGACGTGTCGCCGTATGTACTTTCACGCCGTTTCCCCGAGCGTTCAGATACCGCCGTGAGCGTGGGACCGTGACGTGAACCTGCGACGGCGATACGTCCGAGACGCCGTAGAGCTTAAGCGCCGACTCGTGGGAGATCACGGCGTCATCTCCGAACGCCACGCCGGCGCTTATCAGCGCCTCGTTAGGACCCGGGGGGAAATCAGCGACGCGGTAGACTTCGCGTCCGATACGCTCGATGAAGCCCTTACGGGCGTGATAGGCGAGCAGGCTCGATGGAATGCCGGCAACCCGTGCGGCGGACGCCGTGAAAATGCCATCCCGCTCGGCGCCGAGCCTGAGCAACTCTCGTCGCCGATCCAACCGCTTCCGCGGCTGACCTTGTGTCATGGGAAAAGTATATCAGGTTTAGCTTAGAAATGACAAGCTCGTCCTCTTGGGAAATAAAGCGGACATTCGCCCGGGACGTCACGCCCGGCACAACCCCGTCCCGAGTAGCCCTTTTCCTGAGTTAGCGTCTTCGTTACGGTCTTGCAGTTTTCAGAATTGGCGGAAACGCTTATGCCGAGAGCCAGAATCGAACTGGCGACACCAGGTTTTTCAGACCTGTGCTCTACCGACTGAGCTATCTCGGCGTGCCGCGTGCGACTCGCGGGCGTATTCACCTCGGTAGGTCGATTCCCTACGAGCGCTCCGTCGCGAACCGGCCTCTGCCATCCGTTGCGAACGCGCCTTAAGACAGCGTCCGCAGTACCGCGTCGACGGCGCGCGTGCGTTCCCGCGGAGGCGGCATGGCCGGCCGCCCCACGTAAAGGATCGCGACGATGCGGTCCGACCGTGCAAGCCCCAGGTGCTCGTTAATCTGCTCGTCGTACGCCATGCCGCCGGTGCGCCACATTGCGCCGAGACCACGCGCGTGCGCAGCGAGCAACAAGTTCTGCACTGCCGCAGCCGTCGCCGCGAAGTCCTCGACCGCAACGACGGGGTCTGCGTCGGTTCGCGTGCTAACGACAATGAGCACCGGCGCACGCAGCGGTTTTTGCGCTTCGCGCCGCAAGTAGGCGTCCCGTTCGGCTCCAGCCAGTGCCGTCCGCGCCGCCTCGCGTGCTGCCCACGCTGCACCGAGACGCGCCCGCGCGTCCCCGCGTAAGACGGTGAAGCACCACGGTTCGGTCACTTTATGATTCGGCGCGCAGATCGCCGCTGAGACAAGTTCGCGAACCTCCGCGTCATCGATATCGCCGCCCACCGTTCCGATGCTGCGGCGTCCGAACAGCGCCTCCATCACTTCCATGTGCGCATGGTCGCGCGTTCGGTCGTCGCGTCCCTGTGCGCTATACGACGAACCTCCCCGCAGGCGAGGAGGTTCGTGCAATGTGGCGACGTTGAAGGGGCTCGAACCCTCGACCTCCGCCGTGACAGGGCGGCGCTCTAACCAACTGAGCTACAACGCCACGGGATTGGTGGGCACGGTTGGGATTGAACCAACGACCCCCCGCGTGTGAAGCGGATGCTCTCCCACTGAGCTACGCGCCCTTTCGAGAGCCCACCGTGCCCGGCGATCACGCAGTATACCGCGTAGGGTCCAGCCCCTCCCTCCGCGTAAGCGAAAGCGTGCGAGGTTTGCTCGTCGCGTTCGCCCTCCTGTGTTTGCTCGCTATCGCTCCGGCCGGCCCTTCTGCCGCTGAGCCGACAGCCGATTCTTTTGTACGCGCGCACCGCGCCGTACCGACGCACTCGACTCGCGCGCAAGCCGCGTTCGATGACGGCCTGACACTCTTGTACGCGTTCAACCCCGAACAGGCGCGCCGCTCGTTTGAAACCGCAGCCGCCGCGGATCCGACCCTCGCGATGGCGTGGTGGGGCGTCGCAGTGTCGTATGGAACGAACATCAATACGTCGTACGATGCCGCGCAGGCGCGGCGCGGTCATGCTGCGATCGCGAAAGCGCGCGCCTTGGCAAGCGGCGCGGCTCCGGCCGAGCGCGCGTTGATTGCGGCGGCGACGCAGCGGTTTTCCTACGACGGCCCACATGACGACGACCGGTCCGCGCAGGCGTACCGCGATGCGATGAACGCGGCGGCCACGGCTCTTCCCGAGGACGACGACGTGCAGACGGTCGCCGCCGAATCGGAGATGGACGTCCATCCGTGGTCGTACTTCAACGCCGATGGAACGCCGACACACGGAACGCAAGAGGTAATCGCGCGGCTCGAACGCGTTCTCGTACGTAATCCCGCTCACATCGGCGCAAACCACTTTCTGATTCACGCGCTCGAAGAATCGCCACATCCCCAAGACGCACTGGGCGCCGCGAACCGCCTCGCCGGCGATTCCTTCGAGCCGGCTGCCGAACATCTCGCGCACATGCCGGCGCATGCGTTCATGCGCGTCGGCGACTACGAAGCGGCCGGTGCGGCGAATGCGCGCGCCCTCGACCTATACCGCGTCTATCTCGCGAGCGATCCGGCTGGACACGCGGACTACTTCGATCACGACTGCGTCTTCGGCGTCGACGCGTTCATGATGTCGGGCGACTACGAGCGGGCACGCGAGATCGCGGCCGCCTGCGCACACGGAGGCGGCGTCGGCATGCTGCCGATCGTCCAGTTGCGCTTTCGCCGGTGGGATGCTCTTGCCGTAGACGGCGCGAGCACCGATTTGAGCGCCGCGATGCTTGCCGCTCACGACGGGCATCTCGCTCAAGCCCGCAAGCATCTCGCGAATTTGCGAACGTCCGACGGCGATGCCGCCGGCATCCAAGTCGATCTGGTCGAAGCGCGGATTGCGCAGGCAACCGGCGACCATGAAGGTGAGATCGCGAGTTTGCAGCGCGCCGTCGCGCTCGAGGACCGGTCCGGTTATTCCGAACCGCCCGCGTTTTGGTATCCCGTGCGCGAAACGCTCGGCGGAGCATATTTCCGCGCAGGCCGCTATGCAGAGGCCGAACGCACCTTTCGCGCAGATCTTGTACGCGATCCGAAAAACCCGCGCTCGCTGTTCGGGCTCGCGCAGAGCTTGGTACACGAAGGGCGGCCCGCTGAGGCGCGCGACGTCCGCGCACGGTTCATCGCAGCGTGGAAGGCGCCTGAAGTTCCGGATATCAACGAGATATGATGCAACGCGCCATATTTCTGCAACACCGCGCCGCTCAGCGATACGGCCGATCGGAGGGTACTTTCAGGCGGCGCACGTGCGGCAGGGCGGCCTCTCAGAGACGCGAACAGGAACCGCGCGGGGGCGCGTAGCTCAGGGGGAGAGCGCTACATTGACACTGTAGAGGTCATAGGTTCGAAACCTATCGTGCCCACCATCGAAAGCCGGTTGCACAGATGACGAAGTTGACGTACGGTTCGTACCTCCGCGTCGACGATTTGCTCTCACTGCAACGGCTGCAAAGCGAGCCGCCGCAACACGATGAACTGCTGTTCATCGTCATTCACCAAGTGTACGAGCTGTGGTTCCTGCAAGTGCTGCACGAACTCGAAGCCGTGATGCGCAGTCTCGCTGCCGACGAGCTGCTCCGTACCGCCAAACACTTCAAGCGCATCCATGCCATCCAACGGCTCCTCGACCAGCAAGTCGATGTCTTGGAAACGATGACGCCGCAGGAATTCAACGCCTTTCGCAGGCGGCTCGAGCCGGCGAGCGGCTTTCAGTCGGCGCAGTTTCGCGAGATCGAGTTCTTATGCGGCGCCGAGCGCTCGAGTGACCACGCTTTCCTAAAGCCGACGGCCGAAGAGCGCGGCCGGCTCGAGCACCGGCTATCGGAGCTGAGCTTGTACGACGTACTCAAAGCGGTACTGCGCCGCCGGGGCTTTGCCGTCGAAACGTCCGAAGTGTTAATCGCGTCGTATAAGGTGATCTATGAAAACCTCGAAAAGCATTACGATCTCTACTTGCTGCTCGAAGATTTCATCGAGTTCGACGAACGCTTTCTGCTGTGGCGCGGACGCCATGTGCGCATGGTAGAACGCATGATCGGCATGAAGCCCGGTACGGGCGGATCGCTCGGCGTCAATTACCTTGAAAAAACGCTCTCCAAGAAATTCTTTCCTGAATTATGGGCTGTACGAACGGAGCTTGGAGTCCTGCATTAAGCCGCTACCTGCGAGAGTTCCTCAAACTCTGAATCGGTGAGATCGATTGCACCCGCGCCGAGATTCTCATCGAGGTGCGCCAGCGACGACGTGCCGGGAATCGGCGCAATAACCGGTGAGCGCTTGAGCAGCCACGCCAGCGCAATCTGCGCCGTCGTCGTACCGCGCCGCCGCGCCACGTCCGCGAGCGGACCGCGTGCCTTCGCAAGCGACCCGGCTTCAATTGGAAAGTAGGGAAGGAACGCGAGGCCGTCACGCGCGCACGCCTCGAGGACATCTTCGCTCTGACGCGCGCCGAGGTTGTAGCGGTTCTGGACCGACACGATCGGCACGATTTCGCGCGCCTGCCGCAGCTGGTCCACTGAAACGTTGGACAGCCCGACGTGCCCGATCTTGCCCGCATCACGCAATTCTTTGAGCGCACCGATCGAGTCGGCGAACGGCACCTTCGAATCGGGAGAATGCAATTGATACAGATCGATTCGGTCCAGCCGGAGCCGCCGTAAGCTGCCCTCGCAGGCTGCTTTGAGGTGGGCGGGCCGGCCGTCGCGTTCCCAACGGCCGTCCGGCCGTGTGCTGCCGCCCTTGGTCGCGATGACGATATCCGCCGGATACGGGTACAGCGCCGAAGCGATTTGTTCTTCGCTAACGTCGGGACCGTACGCATCGGCCGTATCGATCAATTGCACACCTGCATCCACGGCGTGCCGCAGCACGGCAAGCGCTGCCGCCAGGTCACGCGGCGCCCCCATGACATTCGGCCCGCACAGCCGCATCGCGCCGAATCCGAGGCGCCGTACCGTTCGATCGCCGAGCGTGACCGTCTCTTCCATGCTGCGCTTCGTACCCCACGAACGTCACCGACCGACGCGCCGCCGGCCGCCGGTAGCGCTCGGCCCGCGGAGCGCCGATACGGTGAACATGGATCAGCACGTCGTCGCGGCTCTCGGCGTGGGGCTTACCGTTTTCGTTCTCCTCTTCATCCTGGGAACCAGCGCGAAAGCGGCGGTTCTCGTCCGCGGTCTCGCGCGCATGGGCTTGGCGACCGGCGGGCTCGGATGCGTCGCGTTCGCAGCCGCGTTTGTTTGGACGGCTGGAAGCGCAAGTGACTTTCTGCGCGATCCGACGTGCGGGTTTGCTAAGCCGCATCCGATGCGAGGCGGTAATTGTCGCATCGAAACCGCGCGGGTGCTGGGCACATCCATGCGTTTCCAACGCACGTCGCGCGATGGACGGCCGCGTCCCTTCACCGCACCGCCGCTGCTCTATGACGTCAGCGTGGCGCTGCGCCGCGAACGCCGCACGATTCGCTTAGCGGCAGTGCTTCCCACGCGCGTCTTTTCACGTGCGGCCGCCGGTCGCGACCGATTCGCCACCGTCCTGCTCGACCGCGGCACGATCGTCGCCATCCGGGACGCCTCAGGCAGCGCAGATACCTTCGATCATCCCGTGGCGCGTCACCGGGACGCGGCTTGGCTCGCACTCGGCTGTCTCGTTTTCGCTGCGGCATGCGCCGCGTATTTGCGATTGGCGGTAAAGGCGACCGGGGTCGAGCGCCGTCGCGCGCCGCGTGTCGCTTCCGGCGCCTGAGCGTTAGGACGTCTAAGATTTAGCTCCGCTGAATCCGTGCACTTGGCTACGCCGAAGCATTCACAAGGTGAGGTCGGGCAAAGCCCGACCTCACTCCAACCATCACACCGTCCGCCGCAGGAGGGGACTCGCGGCGAGACCGTTGAGCACGAACTGCACCGCAAGCGCCGCGAGGATGATGCCGAGCAGACGCGTCACCACGTGGATGCCGGTCGTTCCAATCAGGCGGTGAACGAACGTCGCCGAGCGCATGCACAACCATGTCGCGACCAATGCCGCCGCGAACGCGAGGACGACAATCGCGATCCGCATGCCGTCGCCGCGGGTGAGACCGCCCAGTAGTATCACGGTCGCAATCGTTCCAGGCCCCGCAATCATCGGCACGGCGAGCGGAAACACCGCGGGATTCTCCGTTTCCTCGGCCGCGCGGCGCTCTTCGTCGGTCGCCTTCGCTCCCGTGCGGCGTGCAAAGAGCATATCGAAGGCGATCAGGAAGAGCAGAATCCCGCCTGCAATCGTGAATGCCGGCAGGGTAATTCCCAAATACATCAAGAGCGGACGGCCGATGACCCCCATCACGAGGATAATCGCCGCCGCAACGATCACGGCTAGATCCACGATACGCTGCCGTCGCTCCGGCGTCGAAGCGGTCGCGACCAGCGTCAATGGAATCATGCCGACGGGATCGATGATCGTGAAAGCCGCGGCGAACGCCGTCGCCGCGAAGCGCAGGTCTACCAACGCCGAGCGTTTCCCGAAATGACAATCTGCGATCGTCGACAAACGCAATCTCGAGAAAGGATACAACGCATGCCGTCAACTGCCACGAGAATCGTTCCCCTCATTAGTTCGGGCACGCCGGGTCCCCTCGGTGTCGTCCATCTGCCTCGCCTGTGGACGAAGCTCACGCTCTTTAGCGCCGGGTTACTCCCCGAAGGTTACGATTACTGCGGACAAGGCTTCGATCAGATGACGCTCGACGCACTGGGGCTCGACCGCGACCGGGTCATCGCGTTCGTGAAAGAGCGCAAGCCGACGTACCTGCAATTCGAACAATACGTCACCGACCAAAACGGCGGCTCACTCTCGAAAGCAACGATCGAAAAGCACAATGCGGCGATTACCGGCTACGATCACTCAGATGAGCTCGGCGCGACGATGCGTGCTGCCTCGGGTGTAAAGTCGGATTCCGTCAAGGACGCCGTAACGCTCAACACGCTCGAAGATCTGGACGAGTTGCAGGCGGAAGTAGCCTCCTGACCTTCCGTCCAACGCCGGCACGGATCAGCATCGCAGCGGCATGAAAGGTGTCGAGCGGTTCTTCGAGCGCGTGCTCTGGAACAGCAGGCTCATCGTGATCGTCGCCGTCGTGGCGAGCCTCGTCGTCGCGCTCGTCATGTTCTACATCGCGACGGCGGACTCGGTGTTTCTCGTCGCAGAAGCGCGCCACTACGTCGATCCGGGCCTGACCGCGGCAGCGCGACAACACCTTCACCTCTTCACGGTCGCGCGCGTCGCGGAAATCGTCGACGGCTATCTGTTCGCGACGATCATGATCATTTTTGCACTGGGACTGTACGAACTCTTTATCAGCAAGATCGAAGCTGCGGAACGCTCGCCGACGACGTCACGCTTGCTGCAGATCGACAATATCGACGATCTCAAAGAACGCTTGGCCAAGGTCGTGTTCCTGATTTTGATCGTGCGGTATTTCGAGTTTGCGCTCGAAGCACCGATCGCAAGCGCACTCGATCTGCTGTATCTTGCAATCGGCATTGCCCTGATCGCGCTTTCCCTTTTCCTCACGCGCGCTCCGGTGCAGAAGAGCGGACGCCAGGACTGACCAAAGTTTCGAACGAACCGCCGTTCCGTCGAAAGTTTTCGGGCCTTTCATGCGAGGTGGCGAAAATCGAGCGTATGGGAGGGCGGAAACGGGATGGGTGTCGCGTACGACGCGATCGTGATCGGCGGCGGCCACAACGGCCTCGTGACGGCTTGCTATTTGGCGCGCGCAAAGTGGAAAGTGCTCGTCCTAGAGCGGCGGTACATCGTCGGCGGCGCGTGCGTGACCGAAGAGAACATCTTTCCGGGCTGCAAAGTATCGACGGCCGCGTACGTCAACAGTCTGTTTCGCCCCGAAATCATTCGCGATTTGCACCTGCGCGACTATGGCTTCGAAGTGGTCGAGCGCAACCCGGCGTCCTTTTCACCCTTTGAGGATGGCCGCTACCTGCTGCTCGGCACCGGCGGACCCGCGGACCGCGAAGAGATCGCGAAGTTCAGCGCGCGAGATGCGGCCGCGTACGCCGATTATGAGGCGATGCTCGAGCGCGTCGCGTCGGTGATCGAGCCGACCTTGACGCGAACGCCACCGAACGTGCTGCATCCTTCGATGACGGATCTGCTGGGGATGGGCAAACTCGGCCTTAGCTTCCGAAAGCTTGGACCGTCGATGGGCGAGGCTGTCCAGGTGTTGACCGGTTCGGCTCGTCAGATCCTCGACCGCTGGTTCGAGTCCGAAGAACTCAAGGCGACGCTTGCGACCGATGCCATCATCGGTGCATTTGCGGCGCCCTCCATGCCGGGCACGGCCTATGTTCTGTTTCACCACGTCATGGGCGAAACCAACGGCAAGCGCGGCGTCTGGAGTTACGTGCGCGGCGGCATGGGCGGTCTGACGCAAGCGCTTGCGAAAGCGGCGAGCGCACTCGGGGTCGATATTCGCACCGAAGCGGAGGTCGCACGCATCGACGTAAAAGCCGGCGCCGCAATCGGCGTCACGCTGACCGACGGCCGCGAGTTTCGCGCCCGTCGGGTCGCGAGCAACGTCGATTGCCGGTTGACCTTCGAGACCTTCTTGGATCCCGAAACTCTGCCCGACGACTTCATCGCCGAGATTCGGCGCATCGACTACAGCAGTGCATCAGCGAAGATCAACGTCGTGCTCGCCGCCTTGCCGAATTTCACCGCGTATCCCGGCCGGCGAGCCGGACCCCAGCATCGTGGGACGATTCATCTGTGTCCCTCCCAAGACTACATCGAGCGCGCCTTTGACGAAGCGAAGTACGGCCGTTTCTCAGACCAGCCGGTCGTCGAATGCACGATACCATCGGCCGTCGATTCCACCGTTGCGCCGCCCGACAAACACCTCATGTCGATGTTCACTCAATACGCGCCATATCAGCTCAAAGGCGGCACCTGGGACGAGGCTACGAAAAAAGCCTACGCCGACCGCTGCTTCGATGTGGTCGAGCGCTACGCACCGGGTTTCAAGAGTTCCATCATCGACTGCCAGATACTCACGCCGCCCGACTTGGAAGAAACGTTCAGCCTCACCGGGGGGAACATCTTTCAAGGTTCGATGGGGCTGAGCAAACTGTTCATGTTCCGTCCCGCGCCGGGTTACGCGGGCTACCGCATGCCGGTCAAAAATCTCTTCCTGTGCGGCGCAGCCGCCCACCCCGGCGGCGGCGTCATGGGGGCGCCCGGCTGGAATGCCGCTCGCGAGATGCTCAAAACGAAGTAGGGACTCGACTTCGACGAGCGGCAGGCACTCAAGCCGCGCGTGCACCAATTCTCCGGCACCGACGTCAGTTCGTCAGAAAGAGCCGGAATTTCGTTTGGAAGCGAACCTCGACGATACCGACGTGCGCCTTCTCGACGCGCTGCAACGGGACGCCCGCTCGACGCTCGCCGAACTGGGCAGCGCGATCGATCTAAAGCCACCCGCGGTGCACGAGCGTTTACGCCGGCTCGAACAACGCGGTTACATCGCAGGATATGCGGCCCGACTGGACACGCGAAAACTCGGCTTAGGCTTGATCGCTTTCGTCAGCGCGTACATGACACCCGACGTGAACTACGATGCGTTCTACGCGGCCATCGCGCGCTTGCCGGAAGTCCTCGAAGTTCACAGCGTCGCCGCCGAGGAATCGTTCATCCTTAAAGTAATCACACGCTCGACGGGCCATCTCGACGACTTTCTCGCCCGGCTTAAAGCGCTCGCCGGTGTAGCGCGCACGAAGACCACGATTGTTCTGACTACGCCCTTCGAACGTCACGCCATGCCCCTTGCCGAGTTGATCGCGCGGTGAGCGTAGCGCCGCCGCGCGCGACCGAGGGTGTCCCAAAGCTCGCGCGCAAACTGGGCGTCTTCGATGCGACGCTGATCGTGATGGGCGGCGTGATTGGTTCGGGCATCTTCAGGACGCCCTCCGTGGTTGCTGCCCGCGTTCACGGTGCAACGGCCATTTTGGTAGCGTGGCTATGCGGCGGACTGATCGCGCTGATCGGTGCCTTTATCTTCGCGGAACTCGCGTGGCGTCGACCGTCCAGCGGCGGCCTTTATGGATATCTGCGGGACGCCTATCATCCGGTCGTTGCATTCATGTACGGCTGGACGGCGTTGCTCATCAGTCAGAGCGGCGGAATGGCGGCGGCGGCCATAACCTTCGGCGCCTACGTAGCCCCCGCAGCATCGGGTAGCGGTTCGGCCGCGCTGTGGGGCGTCGCGGCGATCGTGCTTTTGACCGTCATCAATTGCTTGGGCGTGCGCGAAGGCGGAAACGCACAAAATCTGCTGATGATCCTCAAAGGTGCCGTCATCGTGGCGCTCGTCGTAGCGGGAGCGTTCATCGCGCCTGCAGCAGCCCACGCGACCGCAGCCGACGGCGTCACTGCACCGCCCGCCGGTTCGCTCGTCGCGTTCGGCGCCGCCATGATCGCGGTGCTTTTTTCATACGATGGCTTCCAGACTGCGGCTTTCATCGACGGCGAACTCAAAGACCCCAAACGCACGCTTCCCTTTGGACTGGTCTGGGGAATCGCAGTGGTCGTCGCACTCTACGTCGGAGTCACGCTCGTCGGTCTTCGCGTGCTTGGCGCGCAAGGACTCGCAGCAACTGCGACGCCCGCTTCGGATATCATGCGGCTCGCCTTCGGCGCGATCGGTTCACGCATTATTGCGCTCGGCATCGCGCTCTCGACCTTGGGCTTCTTGAGCAACCAAGTCTTAACGTCGCCGCGCATCTATTATACGATGGCCGAAGACCGCATCTTCTTCAAGCAACTCGCCTGGCTGCATCCCCGTTCGCGCGTGCCGATCGTCGCCATCGCCGTCCAGAGCGCCGTTGCAATCGCGATTGCACTGTCGGGACGTTACGATCAAATACTCAACTACGTCACGTCGATCGACTTCGTCTTTCTCGGGCTGGCGGCCGGGGCCGTCATCATCTTCCGCCGACGCGCTCGCGTTACGACCACGTCGGGGGTCCGCATTCCGGGCCATCCCTGGACCACGATCTTCTTCATCATCGTGAGCATCGCCGTCGTCGTCAACACCTACATCGCCTTTCCGGAGGACTCGCTCATCGGACTTGCGATCTTATTGCTCGGCGCGCCCGTCTATCTGATCTGGAAGCGACCGACAGTGCCCGGACGATCGCCCGAGCGGTAACGCGACCCCATTTCGTTGCGCTCTGCAACCCACGCGTTCGACCTTCGACAGATTCGCTCAGTGCCGGCTTTCTGCTCGTCATTCTCGGCTCGACCGATGCGCGGGCAGCAAAGTCAATCCGGCTCGTTCGACCGGTCCGGCCATTTTCGTCGGCGGGTGGGGCCTGGGACAGCTCTGGCTCCTCTGACACGCGCCGATCGTCGGAGCACTCATCGCGGGTTCGGCCACCGCGCGTTTGCCGATGAAGCGCTGGACGCGACCGCACGCGTCTGACTTATATGTTCGCTGACGCCGGTCGGTCTGTTGAACAGGCCGTGGAAATCGGTTTGGCCGGCGTTGGAGGGGCAATGGCGTCGTCGGCGGGAACACTCGCTTGTTATGGCTACTCGTCAACGTTCTTCGACGCCTCGCCCATGGGTGGCGGCAATCGGATTGACGGCCGCTTTGAGCGGCGCGTCGGCGGCATCGGCGAACACCGTTCTCTCCAACCCAAAGCTTTTTTCGTATAAGATGCCTGGCCCGACATCGTACGTTACCGCGGGTTCCGACGGTAACATGTACGTCGCCGCCGGTAATGATCTGGTCAAGCTGTCGCCCCGGGGTGCGGTTTTGGCGACCTACACGCTGCCGGCTGCCATCGACCAAATGACGCCGCTGGGTTCGTCCCTCTACTTTACCTACGCAGCCGGAACCGTTCTAGCAGCTCTGCCCGCGGCGGGTCCCATCCTGACCGTCGATGCCGGCCTGCCGCTTTCCGTTGGTGCGCTCACGACGGGACCCGACGGCAACCTCTGGACAGGGGCGCTCGGGCTGATTTTCCGCGCGCAACCGAACGGTCAACTGGTCGAATATTCGGATCCGATGACGCCTAATGCACCAAACTCGATTCGCACAATACGCTCCGCGTACGCGAAACTCTGGTACACCAATCCGTCGACGAGCAAGATCGGCACTATTACGACGTTCGGCAGCGTGACCGAATACGGTCCACTCGACGCGGCACCCGGCGGCCTTGCCGTCGCGCCGCCCAACACACTCTATTTCACGGAACCATCGCAGGACGTCATCGGCGAAATCACACGCGCCGGCGCGATCACTCAGTGGCGTACCAACATCCCGAAACCAACCGATCTCGTGGAGGGACCCGACGGCAATCTCTGGGTCACCGGTACGCAGACCGTTGCGCGCGTTTCGCCTGCCGGTCGCATCACGTATTTCAAAGCCGGCGGAAGCAACGGTGGTATTGCGGTCGGGAGCGACGATGCGTCCATCTGGTTCGCTACCGGCCAGGCCGCCGTCGACGTGCTACGTTAAGGCGACCAATCATCTCCCAAGAACGACAATGATTCCGCCGTGAAAGGCTCCATTTTGAAAAAGCTCTCGCTCGTCGCGGCGCTCGCCGTTACCTTGTTCGTTGCCACCCTCGGTCGTTCGGACGCGTTCTTAGATAAGACGCGCTTTGCGGCGCATCTCGGGGTCGCGTACTTTTGCTTCCACCACTGGGTGATGCGACCGTACGAGCAAGGCAGCTTCGCCTCGGGGGCGCCGCATCGCATCGGCTCGATCGTCAAGGGTGGTGCGGCCCTCCTGTTCGCCGTTCATGAAGTCCGCGTGTCCGAGAAGATTGCGCGGACCAGCAACGACCCGCTCTTACAGAAGTTGAACGGCGGCCTTACGAACTTGGAGACATCCTTTGCGAGCGTCGGACAGAAACTCAAATCCGGACATTTCTCGCCGGCCGACGTGGCCAATTTGAACGGTTCGACCGCTTCGGTCGCTTCCGGCGCTGCCGCCAGCGGCGCACCGATCAGGGACGTTCCTGCCGCTATCCCCGGCCTTTAGCGCCAAGCCGTGATTTCGTTCGGCTGGAGCCGAGCGAAATCGACCTCTAAAGAGCACTGCGGCCGGAATACGGCCGCAGTGCATCTTGCTAAGGACTTTTTAGGGCGATTAGCACGAAGCCCGTGTCGAGCGGGGTCATAGCCGCGACGGTCCAGCCTTCTTTGAACATGGATTCGAGCGAACTTCCATCCGCGGACATCAGTTCCGCAAAGTTGCCTTTTACCAAACAGTTGACATCGCCGGTTTGCGATGCGCGAACGAAACGGTACATGGAGACCTCCGATGGCGGGTTCACCGTGCTTTGCTAGGTGAACCGCAGTGTCGTGCGCACCGATTCGAGGTCGGGACCGGGATTGTCTTGCATACCGCGTGTAATGACGGAGTCCGAGGAGCATGGAGCGAGATTTCCCACCGATCCTTCCACCGCACGTCGAAGACAGCGTGCAAGCTATCGCGGACGTCCACGCGCGTCATCACCGCCAAAGCGGCCCGGTACACCGCGCCATCAGGCGGCTGACGGCCACATTCGGCCAGCCGGTTTTCGTCATCCTCATTACCTTGATCATCCTCGCGTGGATCGGCATCAATGTGGCGGCCCCTCATGTCGGCCGTGTGCCGTTCGACCCATCACCCTTTTCCTTACTGCAAGCGGTTGCGTCCGTCGCCGCACTCTATATGACCGTGCTGATCCTAACGACGCAGCGGCACGCCGACCGGCTCGCTGAGAATCGGGCGCAGCTGACGTTGCAACTGGCACTCGTTAACGAACAGAAGACCGCAAAATTGATCGGGCTCGTAGAAGACCTCCGCCGAGACCATCCGGACATTGCGAACCGCGTCGATCCCGAAGCGCTCGCCATGGCACAGTCCGCAGATCCGAAGCAAGTTCTCGAACTGATCAACGAACGTCACGACCAACAGGGAGCATAACAGGCCTGATGCGACCACCGCTCGATGAATTGCGGCACACCGCCGCGCACGTGCTCGCTTACGCCGTGCAGGATCTCTTTCCCGACGCCAAGCCGACGATCGGTCCCGCGATTGAAAACGGCTTTTACTATGATTTCGACCGCGCCGAAGCGTTCACGCCGGCTGACCTGGCCGCGCTGGAAAGCCGCATGCACGAGATCGTCGCGGCGGATTACGAGATGACGGGCGAGCGCGTCACCCGCGAAGCCGCCCTTGCACACTTCGAGCAAAACCCGTACAAGGTCGAACTGGCCCAAGCCATACCGGCCGGGGAACCGATCACGCTCTACACGATCGGCGAGTTCACCGATCTTTGCCGCGGCGGGCATGCCAAGGCGACCGGCGCAATCGGTGCCCTCAAGTTGACGAACGTCGCCGGTGCGTACTGGCGCGGCGATGAGCAGAACCCGATGCTGCAACGCATCTATGGAACAGCGTGGCACACCGCGGCCGAGCTCGATGCCTACCTGCTGCAGCTCGAAGAAGCGCAGAAGCGCGATCATCGTAAGCTCGGGGCGGAACTTGGCTTGTTCTCGATCGAGGAAGATGCCGGCGGCGGCCTCGTGTTTTGGCATCCCAAGGGCGCAATCGTGCGGGGCCTGATCGAGAACTTCATTCGTGAAGGACTGCTTGCACGCGGCTATCTACCGGTCGTTACACCGCACATCATGAGCGAGAAGGTTTACGAGCGCTCCGGGCACCTCGAGAACTATGCCCACGGCATGTTCGGGCCGCTCGAAGTCGAGGGTCAGCGCTTTCGGCTGCGGCCCATGAACTGTCCCGGCCACATCCTCATCTACAAGAGTGAAGGCCGCTCGTATCGCGACCTGCCGCTACGCTATGCGGAGTTCGGGACGGTGTACCGCTTCGAGCGGAGCGGAACGCTGCACGGCCTCGCGCGCGTGCGCGGATTCACGCAGGACGATGCCCACCTCTTCTGCATGCCGGATCAGCTCCAAGCGGAGTTCGAACAGACGGCCGACGAAGCAATCCGCCTGATTACCGCGTTTGGGTTCGAACGCGTCGACTATTTTCTCTCGACGCGTGACGCTTCCGTACGGGTGGCGACCGACGACGTCGCGGAGGACGCGATCCGGAATGCGCTCGAGGCGCGCGGGCTACCGTACGAAATCGATACGGGCGGCGGCGCCTTTTACGGCCCGAAGCTCGACATTAACGTACACGACGCAATCGGCCGCAGGTGGCAACTCGGTACCGTGCAGGTCGACTTCGAGCAACCCGAACGCTTCGACTTAACGTACCGGGGCGGCGACGGGAGCGATCACCGTCCGGTCATGATTCATCGCGCGCTCGCGGGTTCGCTCGAACGCTTCTTCGGCGTTCTTATCGAGCACTACGGCGGTGCTTTCCCTGCGTGGCTTGCGCCGGTTCAGGCGGTGGTGACCCCGATTTCCGAACATCAACTGGCCTACGCGACCACGGTTCGGGACCGGTTACGCGCGGAGGGTTTCCGCGCGGAGGTCGATTCATCCAATGAAAAACTCGGTTATAAGATCCGCCACTGGAAAACGCAAAAGATCCCGTACATCCTCGTGACCGGAAGAGCCGAAGCAGAGGCTTCTACCGTCGCGCCCAATGAACGCGGCCACGACGAAAAGCGTCCACCAATTTCGGTGGACGCTTTCGTGGCCGAGCTGGGCGACCGCGTCGCCCGTAAACGCTAACGCGCGGGAGGCGCCTTTAGAAAGTCTGATTTAGCGCGTAGCGACGACGCCACGCGGCAAATCTGCTTCTCTAAATCGAGCCCACCGGACGGACGGCGAAGTACAGGAAGAGGTTTGTCGGGATCGGTTTCGTGACGTTCGGGTTTCCCGACTTAATGAGCTGCTGGATGTAGCTGAAGCTGCGATGGGCTTCGATCGCGTCATACGTCTGACGATTCTTCACGCCGACGACGAAAACGTCCCAGAATTCCGGGGCACCTTGGTTTGTGGTGGTCGTGAAATGATCGTGGCCGGGGGTCACCGTATTCGCGGGGCCGCCGATTCTGCTGAGGTCGATCGTGCCGGGATGGTCGACGCAGACGAGCCCTTGCGGACACTGCATGACCATCGGGGGGACCGTGAAACCGAGCGGCACCGTGATGTACAGGGGATCGAATTGATTCGGCGGGACCGGCGGCCGGTTGTAGCTCGCGCCGACCTCGCATCCCGAACTCGACTTTGCCGGAACGCTCAGGTCGCAATACCACGTGCGCGTATAAATGTCTTCAAGCAGCGCACCGCTCTCGTTGTTGTTGGTCTTGCCGTAATCGTTGGACCGCCCGTGGCCCCGCGGGTCGGTGTTGGCACCCGAGTTATCGCTCGTCTGCTGAGCGTATGCAGGGGCGCACAGTGAAGCGAGCAGCAAGCCGGCGGCCACGACCTTCCCCAATGCCCCCAAGTTCAATTTAATCATCATATCCTCTTAGCGCGTGAGCGAAATTTCTCGGTCTCACGCTGGCACAACGCGCTACGCGACGTGACGGATGTGCGATGACGGTTTACGATAGGACGTTAAGCACGGTCCCGCGGTTCGAAGACGGACATCGCGACGAACGGGCGAAACGGCGCGCATGCAGCGCATGATTTTTGCTCTGGCTATCGCGGGCTCGCTCACCGTCGGACCGGCGGTGCACCGTGCAAGCGCCGGCGCCAACGATTCGAGTTTAGCGCGTACCGCAGCGCAGTTCGTGCGCGAATCCGAGCAACGCGATCCACTCTTCGCAGATCAGGTGGGGATTCACGCATACGACGATTCGCTCGCCGACCTCTCCCCACAGGGTCACGCGTCGCGGATCGCGTGGCTGCGCGGATGGCGAGGCCGCATTGCACACGCCGACGCGGGCGTATCGCCCGGCGACCAAGCCGATGCACAGGCGCTGCTCGACACGATCGATCTCGAACTTTTCGAAGATGCAACCGTCGAACCGGTGCATACCGACCCGACCTACTACACGGGAGTCATCGGGCAGGCGATCTATGCGCTCGTCGGCCGCCATTATGCGCCGCCCGACGAGCGTCTGCGGCATGCGGCGCCACGCCTGCGACGCATTCCCGCAATCGTCGCCGCGGCCGAAGTGATGCTCGGCCGCCCGACACGCGTCGCAACGTTGCAGGCTATCGACGAAAACGCCGGCAACGTCGCGCTGTACGCGAGCCTTTCGCAGGAAGCGAAAAGCACCTCGCCGCGAACGCAGCGTGCCATTGCACGCGCGTTGCCGCCGGCGCTTGCAAGTCTGCGGGCGTTCTCTACATACCTGCGCCGGAATGTGTTGCCGCGTTCGAACCGCAATCCGCGCGTCGGAGCGGCCGTCTTCGATCGCGAACTCGTGCTCGCCGACGGCACCGATCAAACGCGTGCGGCGTTGGTCGCCGATGCGCAAGCGGACTTCCAACGCAACCGTGCCGAGATGCTGCAACTGGCAATTCCGTTCGATCGCCGCTTCTTTCCCAATCGCACGGCCGACGAGACACGCTCCGATGCCGTCGATGTCGTCGTGCGCCGCGTGCTCGACCGGCTGGCCGAGCGGCATCCCACGCGTACCACGATCTTTCGCACCGCAAAGGACGACGTCGCTACGTCGGAGCGCTTCCTTGCAGCAACGCCGGTCGTCACGTTACCGGTCCCGGCGTCACTTGCCGTCGTACCGACTCCCGATTTCATGGCGGGCTTCGCGGGCGCGTCCCTCGACCCGGCGGGGCCGTACACGCCGCTTGCCGAGTCGTACTTCTACATCGACAAGATTCCGGCGGGCTGGAGTGCGGCGCGAGTTGCATCGTACTTACGCGATTTCAACGACTACGAGATGAAGATGCTGTCTATCCATGAAGCAGTGCCGGGTCATTACGTACAATTTCGCTACAACGATACGGTACCGTCGATCGTTCGGCGGGTATTGCCGAGCGGGTCGTTCGCCGAAGGTTGGGCCGTGTACGGCGAAGGAATGATGCTCGACGCCGGTTACGGGGGAAACGATCCGGCCTTGCGGCTCTTTCAACTGAAGTGGCGATTACGCGAAGAAGCGAACACGATGATCGATGCCGCCTTTCATACGAGTGATCTGACGCAAGGCCGCTCTGACGATCTTCTCGAGCGTCAAGCGTATCAAGAACGTTCCGAAGCCCTGACGAAATGGCATCGCCTGCAGCTTTCGCACGATCAGCTCACCTCGTATTTCGTCGGGCTCGATGCCATCCGCCGTGCCGAGGCCGCGCAGCGCACGAAGCTCGGTGGCGCCTTCGACGTCGCAAAATTCAACGCTGCCCTGTTGAACATGGGCAGCGTCGAACCGCGCTTCATCGCCCCGCTGCTGAACGGCACGTCCGCGCCGTGAGTTTGCCTGCCCTGATCGCCCGCGAGCTCCTCTTCGGCAATCCCGAGAACGTCGGTCCGCAGCTTTCGCCCGACGCGACGATGCTCGCGTATCTGGCGCCGAGCGACGGACTGCTCGCCGTCTGGGTTCGCACCGTCGGTGCGCAGGACGAACGCGTGGTGGCGCGTGATCCCGAGCGCCCGATTCATCGCATTTCCTGGCGAGGCGATAGCCGGCACGTTCTCTACTTGCAAGACCACGCGGGTGATGAGAACTATCATCTCTTCCAAGTCGACGTAACCGGGGGAACGCCGCAGGAGCTGACGCCGGGCGAGCGGGTCAAGGTTGAGATCCTCGACATCGACCCGCGCTTCCCGAGTGAAGTGCTCATCACATCAAACGCGCGCGACGACCGCCTGTTCGACGTCTACCGTCTCGATCTTGAACGCGGTACCGCGGAGCTCGCGGTCGAAAATCCCGGCGACGTCAGCGGATGGCTCGACGATAACGATTTCATCGTTCGAGCGGCGACTGTGCAGAACCCCGATGGATCCTCGCTGATCCGCGTTCGCGACGATGCCGCCTCAGCGTGGCGCACGCTCGACGAATTTCCCTTCGAAGAAGGTTTCAGCAGCCCCGTGGCCTTCTCGCCCGACGGGCGATCGCTCTACGCCATCACGTCGAAGGACGCAAACGCGGCCCGTCTGCTCGAGTACGATCTCGCGACGGGAACGAGCAGCACCCTCATCGCCGATCCGACGTACGACATCGCAAGCGTCTACGCCGATCCTGCGACGAGACGCCTCGTCGCGGCTGCCGTGGCGCGCGACCGCACCGAGTGGACCGTACTGGATGCGGCATACGCGGCCGACTTCGCGGCACTCGCCTCGCTTCACGCGGGTGATCTCGGCATCGACGGAGCGAGCGCCGACGGTCATACACTCGTCGTTCATTATTCAAACGATACCGGTCCGACGCCCTACTACGTCTACGATCGCGCGGCCAAGAGCGGCACGTTGCTCTTCTACAGTCGTCCGGCATTGCTCGATTATGCGCTCGCACCGATGCAGCCGATTGTGGTGAGCGCGCGCGACGGCTTGGAGTTGCACGGATATCTGACCTTGCCGGTCGGCATCGAACCGCGGCATCTGCCGACCGCGATGCTCGTTCATGGTGGTCCTTGGCACCGCGATCGCTGGGGCTACGATCCGCTCGTCCAGTGGTTGGCCAATCGCGGCTACGCGGTCGTGCAGGTCAATTTCCGCAGCTCAACGGGCTACGGCAAAGCCTTTCTCAACGCCGGCAACCGAGAATGGGCAGGCGCCATGCGCACCGATCTACTCGATGCGCGCGACTGGGCCATCGCGCAGGGTTACGCCGATCCGGAGCGCTTCGCGATCATCGGGGGCAGTTACGGCGGTTACGCCGTCCTTGCGGCGCTGACGTATACGCCGCATGCCTTTTCGTGCGGTATCGATATCGTCGGGCCGTCGAACTTGGCCACGTTACTCGGATCGATTCCACCGTATTGGGAACCGATGCGCGCGACGTTCACGCAGCGTATGGGCGAGGACGACGCGTTCCTGCACGGGCAATCACCGCTGTTTCGAGCGGCCGACATTCGCGTGCCGCTCTTGATCGCGCAAGGCGCAAACGACCCACGCGTGAAGCAGGCGGAGAGCGAGCAGATCGTCGCGGCGATGCGCGCGAATGACGTGCCGGTCACCTACGTTCTGTTCGAAGATGAGGGCCACGGTTTTGCCAATCCGGCCAATAACAAGCGCTTCATCGCCGCAGCCGAAGCGTTTCTGGGCCGCACCCTCGGCGGCCGCGTCGAGGGTGCGCATCCCGGCGACGAGATCGACGCCTTCCTGCGCTGATCTTTCTGCGTTAGGAATAGTTTAGAACCCGATTACGATCGGATGAAGCATGGGCGCAAACCTTTGCGTCGCGCGCGATCATGAGATAATCTTTGGCACACGAAATCACATTTAGCCATCATCGAAAGGATCATCGCCTTGAACATCCGCGCCCTCGCTCTCACAGGCGCCCTCGCCGGCATCGTTGCCGGCAGCAGCGTCGTCGCAGACGCCCAAACCTATCCGGTCACTGGGCCTATCACCCAACCTGCCATCGGGCAGCACCTTCGCGGCGAGCGTAGCGGTGCTCGCAGCCTCTCTACCGTACGGCGACGCCTGGAGCGCGCGATCGACAACCTACAGCGCGACCCGCGCGACTACGGCGGTCACCGTGTCGCAGCCCTCAACCTCATGCAACAGGCTCGCGGCGAACTCGATGCCGCGCTGCGGTACGCAACAAGTCCCGGTCGCTAAGAACAACGCCGGAGGAGGCTCTTATTTAGCGCAGGGCTAGGAGCTTAGAGCCGAAGTGGCCATGAGGCTCGTAGCGACGACGCCATGCGGTAAATCAGAGCCTTCTACGCGACTTCGAATAGGCCGGCGGCGCCCATCCCGCCGCCCACGCACATCGTCACCAAGACGTATTTGGCGTGGCGGCGTTTGCCTTCGATGAGAGCGTGCATCGTCATGCGGGTTCCGCTGACGCCGTAAGGATGGCCGATCGAAATTGCACCGCCGTCCACGTTGAGTCGGTCGTTCGGTATGCCGAGAATATCACGGCAGTACACGGTCTGCACGGCGAACGCTTCGTTGAGTTCCCACAGATCGATATCGTCGACCCCGAGCCCGTGACGTTGCAACAGCGACGGCACGGCAAAGACCGGCCCGATGCCCATCTCGCCGGGCTCGCAGCCGACGACCACCATACCGCGGTAGAAGCCGAGCGGCGCGATGTTTCTCTTCGCCGCTACGTCCGCGTCCATGACGACAACTGCTGCCGCGCCGTCGCTGAGTTGCGACGAATTGCCCGCGGTGATCGAGGAAGACTTGTCGAGCACACCGCGCAGCGCCGCAAGCCCTTCGAGCGTCGTGTCGGGCCGATTGCCTTCGTCGCGGGCGAGCGTCACGCGCTCTTCGTGGAACGCGCCAGTCTCTTTCTCTGCGACGTATTTCCACGTGGGAAGCGTCGTCAGTTCCGCATCGAAGGCACCCCGCTCTTGCGCGACGGCCGTGCGCTGTTGCGATTGCAGCGCGTATTCATCTTGCCGTTCGCGCGAAACGCCGTACTTCTTTGCCACGAAGTCGGCCGTTTGCAGCATCGGCGTGTACATGTCGGGTTCATGGCGGAGCATCCACTCCTCGGCGAAATCCTTGACGTTGAGATCGTTTTGCACGAGTGAAATGGACTCGACGCCGCCTGCAACGACGACTTTGGCACGATCGACGATCACGCGCTGCGCAGCCGACGAAATCGACTGTAAACCCGACGCGCAATAGCGATTGATCGTCGTCCCTGCCGTTCGCAGCGGCAATCCCGCCCGTTGACCGGCGACGCGTCCGATGTTGTGACCGGTAGCGCCCTCGGGTAGGCCGCATCCGAGGATCACGTCCTCAACCTCGGCCCCGTCTATGCCGGCTCGCTTCAACGCCTCTGCGATGACGTGACCGGCGAGCGTCGCGCCGTGGGTCTGATTGAACGCGCCGCGAAAGGCGCGCCCGATCGGCGTGCGCGCGGCGGAGACAATAACGGCTTCAGGCATGCTCGGCGTACCACATGGGCCCTCCGCGATGAGGCGGAAAACCGTAGCCGTAGATCCACACGAGATCGACGTCTCCCGGCCGCAAGGCGACGCCCGTGCGCACGAGGTCGGCGCCCGTGTCAATCAACGCGTGCGTCAAGCGCGCCATGATTTCGTCGTCGCCGATGTCGGCACGTTGCGCGATGCTCACTTCCCGCGCGAGGCGTGCGATCAGTTCACCGACGTACGGATCGGGAATCGGTTCGCGGCCTTTGCCGACCGCTTTGTCATAGCGAAAGAATCCGGCCCCGCTCTTCTGCCCGAGCCGCCCTTCATCGACGAGCCGAGTGACGATCGGGATGCGGCCGAGCTGTTCGCCCGCGGCGCGCTCAATGTGCCGATAGACGTCGAGTCCGGAAAGATCGGCCACGGCAAGCGGGCCCATCGCAAAGCCGAAGCGGTTCTTCATGACGGCATCGATGCGTTCGGGTGCGACGCCTTCTTCGGCTAATTGGATCGCCTCGCGTTCGTACGCGAAAAGCATGCGGTTTCCGATGAAGCCGAAGGCGTTACCGCTGACGACGCCGATCTTGCGCAACTTTTTGGCGAGCGCTACGCCGGTCACGAGCGTTTGCGGAGACGTCGCCCGGCCGCGCACGATCTCGAGCAGCTTCATGATGTTCGCCGGCGCGAAGAAATGTAATCCGAGGACGCGGTCCGGTTGCTTCGTCGCCGCTGCGATTTCGTCGATGTCGAGGGTCGACGTGTTCGATGCCAGGATCGCCCCCGGCTTGGACGCGGCGTCGATCTTTGCAAAGACGTCTTTCTTGACGTCCATCGACTCAAAGACCGCCTCGACGATCACGTCGGCGTCGGCGACGGCTGCGAAGTCCTCGTCGAACGTGATCGAATTGGCAAGTTTCCACGCTTCTTGCTGCGTCAAGCGGCCTTTATCGACTTGGTGCTTGAACATTCCGAAGATTGTAGCGCGCGCCTTCTCGACGGCAGCGTCGCTTGGATCGATCACGGTGACCGGGATGCCCGCTTGCGCAAAGGTGATCGCGATGCCGGTTCCCATCGTACCCGCGCCGATGACGGCCGCCGTCTTGATGTCGAGCGGCTGTGCCGGCGGAAGATCGGGAATCCTCGTCAGTTCGCGTTCGCCGAAGAACACGTGCCGCAGCGCAAGCGAGGGCGCCGAGCGCACCAGTTCGCCGAAGAGGCGGGCCTCGCGCGCCACGCCGCGCGCAAACGGTAATTCGATCGCCGCCTGCACCGCATCGATCAGCTTGTGTGCGGCGAACCCGCCATTCTCTTCGGGCGGAACCATTTTGTGAGCTTGCGCGACGACGAACGGCGTCGCGAATAACCCCAAATTCGCAACTCCGAGCTCGGCCCTGCGCTCGGAGATGCGACGTTTTGGTTCCGTTGCAGCAACGCGCTCGATCAGCGCCTGCGCAGCCGCGAGAACCTCGCCCTCGACGACTTGGTCGACAATGCCCTTTGCTTGCGCATCGGCCGCTTTGACGCTCTCTCCCTTCAGCATCATCTGCAACGCATCTTGCGCGCCGATCACACGCGGCAGCCGCTGCGTTCCGCCGGCGCCGGGAATCAGCCCGAGCTTGATCTCGGGCAGACCGACCTTAGAACGTGCGGTCGCAACGCGGTAGTCGCAGGCGAGCGCGAGTTCGAAACCACCTCCGAGGGCGTTCCCGTCGATCGCCGCAACGTAGGTTTTCAGCCCGCGCTCGACGCGCGCGACGACATCGCGAATCGTGACCGTTCCCGCCGCCCGTTCGGTCATGAAATCGTTCACGTCGGCGCCGCCGGAAAAGATGCCGCTCGCGCCGGTGAAAACGACGGCACGCACCCTCGCGTCATGTTCCGCTGCGTCAACCGCGGCCAGCAGTTCTTCGGAAAGCGCGAACGAAAGCGCGTTGACCGGCGGGTTATCGATCGTGATGACTCGCAGGTCGGCCCGCGGCACGTCGACCCGCACGGTCCATACCGGTTCGGCAACCGTGTCGATTAAGCTACTCACGCGATTGCAGCGACTGTCGACCTGCGATCGAGGTCGAATTGCTCCACGCCCAGTCCCATCACGTCGCCCGAACCTTCGACGATCTCCCGTCGTAGCCAATCGGCTTGGGTGAGGATATGGTGCGCGTAGAAAACGGCGGTCGCGATCTTCGCCGTATAGAAATCGTCGTTCTCGCCGGCGGCCAACTTTTCGGCTGCAATCTTTGCTCCGCGAAAGAGTTGCCAGCCGCCCGCGACGATGCCGAAGAAACGTAAGAACGGCACGCTGCAGGCAAACGCCGTACGCAGATCACCCATCGCCTCCATTCCGATCGACTGCGCGGCCTCGCCGAGCGCTTTGGTCGCCTCGCCGAGCGGCGCCCCGAGTGCCGCCACCCGCGGATCGGATGAAACCGCGCATTCCTTCGCAAAGGCGCCGATTCGTTTGAGTACTTTCGTCGCGCTTGCGCCCATATCGCGCACGAGTTTGCGACCGACGAGGTCCAGAGCCTGAATACCCGTCGTGCCTTCGTAGATCGTCGTAATGCGCACGTCGCGGTACTGTTGCGCGATCCCGGTCTCTTCGATATAGCCCATGCCGCCGAAGACTTGCAGCGCCGTCGAGCAGACCTCTTGGGCCGTTTCGGTGCACCAGCCTTTGACGACGGGAATCATCAATTCGACGAACGCACGATGCTCCTTACGCACGGCATCATCGGGGTGCTTTTGCGCAAGATCGAGTGACGCGGCGGTGACGTACGATAGCGCGCGCATCGCTTCGACTTGCGCCTTCATCGACATCAGCATGCGCCGCACGTCGGGATGCCCGATGATCGTCACGGGCTCGGGCGAACGCGCCGCGACGTCGCGAAACTGTACGCGCTCCTGCGCGAAGGTAAGCGCGCTCTGATACGCTTGGTCCGCGATACCGAGTGCTTGAACGCCGACGGAAAACCGCGCCGCATTCATCATGATGAACATGTACTCGAGACCGCGATGTGCTTCGCCCACGAGATATCCGACCGCGCCCGCACCGCGTTCGCCGTAGACGAGCGTACACGTCGGGTTTGCGTTGATTCCGAGCTTGTGCTCGAGGCCGGAACAGCGGACATCGTTGCGCTCACCGAGCGTGCCGTCGGCGTTGCCGAGGTACTTCGGCACGATGAAGAGCGAGATGCCCTTGGTCCCTTCGGGAGCGCCCGGCAGTCGCGCCAGCACGAGGTGGACGATGTTGGCCGTCATGTCGTGCTCGCCGAACGTGATGAAGATCTTCTGCCCGCGTATGCGGTAGCGATCGCCTTCGGGAACGGCTTGCGTGCGCACCGCGGCGAGATCGGAGCCGGCTTGGGGCTCCGTGAGACACATCGTGCCGCTCCACTCGCCGCTGACCAATTTCGGTATGTAGCGTTCTTTCTGCTCCGCTGAACCCGCGAGCTCGATCGCTTCGATCGCGCCTTGGTTCAAGAGCGGACCGTTCGCGAAGCCGACGTTGGCCGCGTTCCACATTTCGAGCGTCGGACCAAGTAGAATTTGCGGCAGCCCCTGGCCTCCGTGCTCGGGGGCTACGGGCAACCCAATCCAGCCGGCTTGCGCGAACTGATGGTATGCCTCTTTGAAGCCTTGCGGCATCGCGACGTCGCCGTCGCGCCACGCGCAGCCTTCGCGGTCGCCGCTTGCGTTCAGCGGCGCGAGAACCTCACTTGCAAACGCCCCGGCTTCGGTGAGGATCGGATCGAGGACGTCGAGCGTCTCCTCATAGCCGGGAAGTTGCGCGACCGCCGCCACGTCGGCGAGCTCGCGTAAGACAAAGAGCATGTCGCGCAGGGGTGCTCGATAGGTACTCATGCCGGTACACGGTGTACCTCTACGCTATGCGCGATCTCCTCTTGCCACGCTCGGACCGATGTTCGCCGATTGGCGGCGCCAACGCTCTCGGGTTGGAAGAGCCGGTATTCCGAATCGCTTACAGCGACGAATGCGGCGTGCCGATCGCCGGCCGAGCGGCCGAACTCTTGGCGTTGAGGCTCGTCGGCGCGCGCGACCTCAGCGTGGGACGCCTGTACGAGGGTCACCTGAACGGCGCGCAATTGGTCGGTCGCCACGGCACCGCGGAGCAACGCGCGCGCGCCCTCGCGGACATCGCCGCGGGACATGTCTTCGGCGTCTGGAATACGCAAGAGTCTGACAATCCCGTACGCATCGCCGCCCGCGGCGATCGCTTCGTGCTCGCCGGCGCAAAAACGTGGGCATCGGGCGCCGGTACCATCACGCGCCCGCTCGTGACTGCGTTGCGTGACGACGGCACGACGCAACTCTGCCTGCTGCCGATGGAGACACTTCGCACGGCGATCGATGCGTCGGTCTGGCGGCCCCACGGCATGCAACGCTCCGACAGCTTTCGTATCTCGCTCGACGGCATCGAATTGGCCATGGAAGATATGGTCGGCGCTCCGCAAGTATACGAACGACAGCCGTGGTTTTGGGGCGGCGCTTGGCGCTACGCGGCGGTTCAGAGCGGTGCCATCGAGCGGCTCTTCTTGGAGACCGCGGCCTATTTGCGCGCACGCAAACGAGATACCGACGCTTTTCAACGCGTTCGACTTGCCGAAATACGGATTGCCTTCCATGGCTGCGTTCACTGGCTCGACGCGGCGTCGGCAGCCTGGCGTGACTTCGATGCCTCCGAAACGTCGGCCAATGCCGCGCGCGTCATCGATGTCGTCGACATGGCACGGACGGCCGTTGAAACCGCCGCGGTCGACACGATCGCGCGCGTCTTACGAAGCGTTGGAGCCAGTGGTCTTGTCGAGCCTCACCCCTTCAGCCGGCTGGTGCGCGATCTCGAAATGTATCTACGTCAACCGGCTCCCGATGCAGCCTTGGTGCGCGTCGGCATCGCCGCCGTCGACGAAGCGCTCGCACTGCGCAGCAACTCGGTCGCTTCCTCGACGGACTGCGACGGATAGTGATCTCGCTGCCCGGCTGCGAGTTCGAAAACGCGCTCCCAGGCCGCTCCGAAACGCGCTTCCCTCGCGATCAGCCCTTGCCACCGCGGTGCGGGAAGTCCGACGAACGCACCTACTGCACCAACGTCGCGCACCTCTGTGCCGCCGCTCCAGAGGCGCCGCAGCGCTGCGCGAGCGGACACTTCTTCAAGCGTTTGCCGCGCGTTGACGACCGCAAAACTCTCCCCGCGATCCGCACGCTCGTGCAAGGTCGTCATGAACGACCCGAAGCCGCCGTCGGCGCGCGCTTGCCGCCGTGCGGACGTTGCTGCCCGAACGCGCAGACTGTGGCGCACGCGCGCATCGCTGCGGCACAGCGCGTAGAAAAACTCGCGATCTTCCAGGGTTGGACTCGGCGGCAGTCCGCCGGCGGCAAGATACGCCCGGGTCGTCACGGCAAAACTCGCGCCGACGAACGCAGCGTGACGCGGTGCCGGATCGTGCGGCAGCGGATCAAACACTGCCTCCACTTCTGCAAACGCGCGCCGATACGCTTGCTCGCGGAGATATAACAGGCGCACCGGCGCGAAGAGGCGTTGCTGTTGCAGCGGTTCGATTTCGACGAACCCTGCAACCGCATCGACAGCCGCAATCTCACGCAACGTCCAAGCGATCCAGTCCGGTGCAACGATCGTGTCGGCATCGGTCGAGGCGAGCACGCCGTCGCTTCTTCCACGTGCGAGAAAACGCTGCGCACAGCGGTCGAGGACGAGTCGCCGCGCCATACCCACGTGAGCAGCATGCGGCGGCAGCTCGTCCTCGATGACGTGTGTTGCCGGGTGCGGCGCTCGCGCGGCGAAGCGGCGCACAGCTGCAGCCGTATCGTCGCGGCAGCTGTTTGCGAACACCACGATGTCGAACAGACCCGGCGCGAGCGGCCTGCCGTCGAAACCAACTTGCGCCGCGAGTGCCTCGAGGGCGCGCTGCACGTAGTCGGACTCGTCGCGCGCCGGAATTGCGACGGTCAAGCGGCAGTCCGTCATAGCGCCGTTACGTTAGATTCGGCTTTGCTGATCCGTGCCGGGCTCCGCCCGACACGTCAGCACGTCGATACGGTAGCGCTCCGCGCGTTTTCCCGACGTCCGCACGAAGCGCCGATCGCCGAGGAACGCTTCATGCACGGCGTCTCCGTTACGCGCATAGTCCTCCACCTTCGGCAGAAAGTGGACGAGTTCGATGGTACCGCCGCCGCTCGTCGCCGTCGCAATTTTGTCGATTGCAACCTGCAAGTCTTCGTCGGACCAGTAATAGGCGACTTCCGAAGCGACGACGAGATCGAAGTGTTCGGCGGGAAAGTCGTGCGGCACGTTCATTTCGGCGAAACGAAGGTTCGTCGATCCCGCGCACCGCCGCCGAGCTTGGGTCAGCGCGCGCTCATTGATATCGACGCAGAGAAGCTGGTCGCAACGCCGCGCCAAGCGTAATGACAGCACGCCGACCGAGCATCCGATCTCGAATGCGCGGACAAAGCGGCGATCACCGAGCGCCGTCATCGTGTCGTCGTATTTGGCGCGCTCGTACGGGCTTTCCGAAAAGTTCCACGGGTCGGGGTTTTCTGCGTAAAGGCGCTCGAAGTACGCCGAGTCGAGTGACGGATCACCGGGACGAAACGGCATGTCAGATTCGGTGTAACCGAATCGTGCACGGATTCAGCGAACCTAAATCCATCTAAGGCGAGTACGTATCTTGTGCGTTGATGGTGGCGATTGCAGCGGGACCGAGCGGCGGAATGTTCGCCGTAAACGAGCGGTCGATCGCCGCGATGAAGACGTTGGCGAGAATCGCGTAGCCGGTATCGGACGGGTGAAGTCCGTCCAAGCTGAAGAACCCGCCGCCGTAGGCAAGCGAGCAGCATTTCGGATTTGAAGGCAACGGATAATAGCCGCCGTTCGCTTCGATCTGCGCGAACAGGGCGTGCACGTCGGCGAGCGCCGCGCCCGTTCGACCGACGGCGGTCGCGATCTGCGCGTTGTACGCCGCGTTGAGCGACGCCGTCTGCGTCGCGACCGCATCGGTGACGAAATCGCCCGACAGCGACAGCCCGGCGGCCGCAAGTGCCGCCGACAACGGAACGCCTTGCGTGAGCGCAACTTTGACCGCACCGAGCACTTTCTGCGCGCCGCTGAGCGTGAGAAGCGCCGCCGGCCCGAGTCCGAATTGCGCTTGCAAGAACGCTTGGACGCCCGCGGCAACCGTCGGCGCCAGCGCAGCGGGAACGCCGCTCGCGATCAGGGCTTGGGGCAACGCCGAGACGTGAACGAACGTCGCGGCGTTCGTGACGTCGACCAGATTTGCGACCGCTACGCGCGCGCCGGCTCCTTGGAGGCGCCGAACGATCGCTTCGAGATCGCTCTCAAGCGACGCCGGGTCCGTAGCAGCGAGTGCGCCGTTGGAGAACGCATATTTCAGCAAATCGTTCGAGCCGAGCCACACGACCGCCAAGGTCGGACGCAGCTTCACCGCGTCGTCGACTTGCGTCCCAGCCCCGAAATTGCCGAGGATCGGATAGAAGTCGGTGTTTTCGCTTGCGAGCAGCGACGCCAGGCCGCTGAACGGTGCCGGCAGCGCACTCGCGTTGCAGGGACCGGTCGGGCCGATCTGCGCCACTGCTTCGTGGATCGTCTGCCCGGGGATCGCGACGTCGAGCGGCACCGCGCTCGGATTGATGCGCGTCGCCAGCGCGGTCGAGAGGCTTTGCGCCGCAATGTTCGGGCCGCTGCAGGCACTGGGCAGAATACTCGTTAGTCCGCCGCTCGACGACGGCACCAGTATCTGGCCGAGCCCCGGCGGCGCGATCAGCGGCAGCGGCGAAATTGCCGGATTGAGCGGATCCGCGCCGCCGTTCGCCTGCGACCATAACAGCGCATAATACCCGTGTCCTTGCGTGTTCGGAATAAGCGGAAACGGAGAACCCGCGCCCAGCGGATTGGGACTGATCGTCGCGCCGAGCAGGCCGTTCGATTGCACACCGGCCGTAAGACTGTCGCCGACGCCGACGATCCGCGCAGTAATTCCGGACCGCGCCTGCTGACCCGTGATACCTGCCGGGGGCTGTGGCGTCAGCAACGATGAACCGTTGCCGCCGCCGCAGGCGGTCAGCATTCCGGCAAGCGCGGCGCCGGTGCAAAGACGTGCCGTCAAGCGAATCATAACGGAATCACCGACGGTGTGCCGACGCCGAACTGTAACTGGACCTGCGAAGCATGAAGTCCCCCGATTCTCGGCGCGAGCGCACCCGGCCCGTTACAGGGTAGGCGCTGACAGGTCACGTCGACGATTCCGATGCGATCGCGCTCGATCGGATTCGTCGGCGCGCCGGTCGAGCCGAGCAACTGAACGAACGTGTACTTACTGGTGCGCTGACTGAAGCCGTAGATCACCGTCGGAATGTGGTTGGAGTACGAGTCGGCCGGCGTATAGTTTTGCAAGATAGACGGCTGCACGAAAAGCGTGGTGCTTTTCGTCGCCCGGTATTCGACGTATGCGAGCTGGAAGAGTTGCGCGTGATTGTCGCGGTTCGCGCCGTTCGTGTTGACGAGCCACTGCGGCGCAATCGTATAGGTTCCAAAAAACTTTGGAGTCGACAGGAACGGCAAAGTGAACGCGATGAGCTGCTGTTCAAAGGTCCGCAACCGAACGGTCTGCGGGAAGTCGCCGATCTCGACGAGGGTCTCGTCGCTGTGGCCGCCGATCTGCCCGCGGCGTGCGACGTAACTCGGCGTGATGACGATCGGCACGCGTCCGAGCTGCACGAGCGTCTGGAAGTTCGCGACGAAGATCTCGTTCTTGATCGTGACGTCCTGCTGTGCCGTGCCGAGGTCGGCAGCGCCGATTGGAGCGCTCAAACCTTGTAGATAGAGCGGCACCACGCCGCTGTCGAAGCCGGTCGGGTACTCCTGGAATTGATAGTAACCCGCCTGAACTCGGAAGTGCCGGTTGAAACCATAGCCGAGCACAGCATCGAGGCCGCCGGGAAGCCGGACGTTCGACTTACCCGTTGCGCCCAGCGGGTACGCGCTCGAGAGATCGAGCGTATAGCTGGGGCCGTGCGGTAAGCCCGGCGTCGCGAGCGGCGCTTGTTCCGCACCGACCGGTGCCGCTTGAGCGACTTTTGGGTCGCGCGGACGCAGCGCGGCGTTGGCGGCCGCAACGAGCGCCGCCGACAGCGTGGTCGCCTCATCCCCGCGCGCAACTGCCGGCGCGGCAAGCCCGCACAGCGCAACGCAAACCGCGGCGATAATCGACCGAAAAGTCATGCCGCTCCCTTCGCCGTTCGAGGAAGTATCCTCCCTAGCTGCGTAGCGTTGGATCGCAACGTGAACCGGCCCGCAACGCTCATCGACCTCATCTCGGAAGCGCTCGAATCGCCGCGCGAGCGGATGCTCGAAGAGCGCCTTCCGGGGCGCGCTTGGGAATCGATGTCGTCGCGGCATGTACAAGAACGGTACGGCGCGATCGCATGCTCCCTACGCGACGCTGGAATCTCGCGGGGTGACCGCGTCGGCATCTGCTCGCAGAATCGCGTGGATTGGCTGGTCTGCGACTACGGCATCTTGTTTGCCGGCGCCGTCACGGTGCCGATGTATGCGACCCTCGCCGACGATCAGCTCGCCTTCATTATCCGCGATGCCGCGATTCGTCTTTTGTTCGTCGAAACGCAAGCACAGGCCGAACGGATCCGCGCGGCTTTCGGCGCAAGCATCCGCGTCGTTACCTTCGAAGGCGACGGTGAAGACTCGCTCGAGCGGTTCGAGGCACGCGGTGCCGAACTCGTCGCGAAGGAGGCCTCGGCGCTTAGCCGTTCCGAACCTCCGACCGCGGCCGGCGACCTGGCGCTTCTCATGTACACTTCGGGCACGACGGGCGAACCGAAGGGCGTCATGCTGACGCACGGCAACTTGGCCGCGAACGTGGTGGACGCGTTCGCGCCTGTTCGGGATGAATTGCAGCCGGGCGACGTCGCCTTCTCGGTCTTGCCGTTCGCGCACGTTTACGAGCACACCAATGCGCTTGGCTTCTTATATTTACACTTGACGCATGTCGTCTCGGTGCCGGAGCGTCTGCTCGAGGATATTCGGGAGGCACGTCCACGCGTGGCGGCGTTCGTACCGCGCATCTTTGAACGCGTCCTGGCGGGCATTACCGCGCGCGCGCACGCCGACGGCGGTTTGCAAGCGCGTCTTGTTCCATGGGCGCTGACGGCCGGGCGCGAGCACGCTCGCGCACGCGCCGACGATCACTCGCCGCCGCTGCTTCTCGCGTTGCGTTATGCGTTCGCGCGCAGGCTCGTCTTGCGTAAACTCAAAGCAGCGCTCGGCCTCGACCGTATCTCGCATCTCGTCAGCGGCAGCGCGCCACTGCAACGCGACACCGCCCTGACCTTCGCCGGAGCGGGCATTCCCGTGTGCGAGGGGTACGGGCTGACGGAGACCTCCCCCGTCGTTTCCGTCAATCGCGTCCAGACCGTGCGCTACGGAAGCGTCGGAAAGCCGCTTCCGGGCGTCGAGGTTCGCATCGCCGAAGACGGCGAGATTCTCGTGCGCGGTCCGAACGTGATGCGCGGCTACTATCGTCGCGAAGACGACGTACCGTTTATCGATCGTGAGTGGTTTTGCACCGGTGACATCGGCCGCCTCGACGCCGACGGTTATCTCTGGATCGTCGATCGCAAGAACGACCTGTTCAAGACCAGCGGCGGCAAGTGGGTCTCGCCCGCGCGCCTAGAAGCCGCGATCAAACGCTCGCCGCTCATCGGGCAAGCCGTCGTCGTCGGCGCCAATCGTCCGCATCCCGCAGTTCTTATCGCACCAGCATGGGAGGTTCTGCGGCGCGAGCACGGTTTGCCCGGCGACGCGGCGACCGCGGACATCGCGGCGCGTGAAGACGTGCGCGCGCATGTCGCCGCCGAGGTCGTCCGCACGACCGCCGAACTCGCCTCGTTCGAGCAGGTACGCCGGGTCGCCGTTTTACCACGCGATTTGACCTTAGAAGACGGCGAACTCTCACCAACCTTGAAAATCAAGCGCCGCGTCGTCGAAGCGCGCTACGCGCAACTCGTCGAAGCCGCTTTCGCCGAGCCTGTGCCGCGCTAATTTTTGCATTCCAGCTCCGCGCTACGTCGAGCATCTTTGTGCTATAAGGAGGAACCGACCGGCGCGAAACGGGAGCCGTGTGCGGTCGCTAGTCTTGGAGGACTCATCATGCGCGCATTCTCATCGCTTTTCGCCGGCGGCTTGCTTGCTGCCGGCGCCCTCGTCACCGGGGCCGCAGCGTCGACGCACGCCGCGCCCGTGACCTTTGGGAGACCGCTCGTTCCACTCGTCAACAAAGTGACGGGGCACACCGGCTACTACACGTACCACTACGACGGCGGCCGAACCGGCTGGAACCCGAGTGAAACGTCCTTGACGACGACGACCGTAGGATCATCGCATTTCGGATACGTGCGGCACTTCGCCGCCGACAGCGTGGTTTACGCGCAGCCGCTCTACGTCCCGAACCTTAGGATCGGAAACACTACGCATAACACGGTGGTTTTCGCGACCGAGAACGACAGCGTCTACGCCTATGATGCCGACACGGGAGCGGCGCTTTGGCACCGCAGTTTCACCGATCCGGCAAACGGCGTGACGGCGGTCTCCATCGCATCGGTCAACAATTGCTCGCAGATCACGCCGACGATCGGCATCTCTTCGACGCCCGTCATCGATCCCTCGACCCAGACGCTCTACGTCGTCGACAAAGTACAAGTGACGCAAAAGGGCACGACGACGTACCACACGCAGCTTCACGCGCTGGCGCTCGCCAGCGGAGCCGACAAGCTGACGGCGGCAGAAATCGCCGGTTCCGTCAAACGTTCCGACGGAACCGTCGACACCTTCGCGGCTCAGTACCAGCAGAACCGGCCCGGGCTCGTCCTAGCCGGCGGCACCGTCTACGTCGGCTTCGGCAGCAGCTGCGACGAAAACGGCGATTCCGTTCACGGCTGGATGTTCGGTTACGGCGCATCGAACCTGCACGGGAACTTCATCTTCAACACGACGGCAAGCAATACGTCGAGCAATCTCGGATCGATCTGGCAGTCCACCTATGCTCCGGCCGCCGATTCCGCCGGAAATCTCTTTTTCACGACGGGCAACGGCTCGTTCAATGCGCAAAACGGCGGAGCGGACTACGGTGAGAGTGTTCTGCGGACGACGCCGCAACTGAAGGTTGTCGGCTACTTTGCCCCCTACAACGAAGCGTCGCTCAGCAACAGCGACGAAGACGTCGGCTCGGTCGGCATCATGCTCATCCCGAACAGCAGCGGCTCGAAGACCCCGCTCGCGGTCTCAGGCGTGAAAAGCGGAACGCTCTATCTTCTCAACCAGAATCATTTGGGCGAGTTCAATAAATCCGGCGACAAGGTCTTGCAGGAGATTAAAATCGGCGGCGGCGGCTCGTTCTTCGGCGGGCCCGCATATTATGCGAACCACGTCTATTGGGGATCCTCCAACCAGCCGATGAAGTCGTTCGCGCTGACCGTGTCGCCCGCGCCGAAGCTCACGTTCCAGTCGCAAACGACGAACAACTTCAACGGTGAAGGCGGCGAGATTCCGGCCGTTTCGTCGCACGGCACGACTGTCGGAACCGCCATCGTGTGGGCAACCAGCCGTCCCCCGACCGGCAGCGCCGTCATGCTCTACGCCTACGATGCGACCAATCTCGGGAAGATGTTGTTCGCGGGCGCAGCCGGTACGTGGCGCGCGAGCGACGGCGCCTTTTTGACGCCGACTATCGTCGACGGTCACGTGTTCGTCCCGGGCGCCGGCTACGGCGTCGCGGAGTTCGGCCTACATTAGCGCCTCCGAAGCGGTGGCTATGATCTTTGCAAAGTGGTCGTCGCCGCCGCAATGATCGCGCCGCTAGACGGTTCTTCGCTGCATCGGCTACGTCGAATCCCAGGCGTTGGTTACGCCACCTACTCCTTAGCGCAAGAGTCGGCACCGAGTTGGCGGGCGTGGCCGGCGACGGTCTGTTCGTACTTGCGTTCGAGGCGGTTGTTCTTCACGCTCCAGAGGATCGGACCGTATGAAAGCTGCGCGTCGGGCGTGTAATACGTGCCGTACCACGCCCATGTGCCTGCGCGCGGACCGCTCGACGTCGAGCGCGCGTAACTTCCGTCACCGTGAAAGTCGTCGTACAACCACGCATGCAGCCGCGGGACATAGCCGACGTACGCGGTGCCGCCTTGTTCGCCGTGCGGTCCCCAGCGTACGATCGTCCAATTACGGCTGCCGGCCGCAGGCGCGATGATCCAATCCGAGTGCATGATGTGGGCTGGTCGGCCGGACGCCGCGGCGATGTGCTGCGAACAGTTCCAAGAGCCGGTAAACGCTTGCGCGAACGGTGAAGCGGCGGGAACGACGGCGGCAAGGATCGGGAGCATCAATTACCCTCATCGGTCGTGCAGTCGAGTTTCGGCGCAGGTTGCGCTTCCGACAGCGGCGCGCCGTGCGCAGCGGCGAGTGCCCGATTGGCAGCGGCGACGTCGTTTGCGAAGAACGCACCGACGTCGCGCATCGCGCCGGCATATTCGGTATTCACGCGTGTCGCCAAGCTGCGCTCGGCTTGCGTTGGCGGACCACCCGTTCCACTGAGGTCGAGACCTTGTAGATCCTCGCGCAGTTTGCCCGCAATCTGAATTGAATCTTCGTCGTTATGGTAATCGGCGGTCAGCTCGCCCCGCACGTCGCGCGCGCGCGCAACGGTGCGGTCGAGCGTCACGCCCAAGGTCGCGTTCGAAGCGCCACCCGTGGCCGCTTTTTGCGCCGAAGCGATCACCGCGTCAAGCCGGTTGAGCGCCGTGTCGACGGCCGAGAACTTCGCGAGCGCGGCTTCCGAATAGGCATGGCGCTCTGCGCGCTGCGCGGCCGTATATGCAGCCCGTGGATCCGGACGAACCGAGATCGATTGCGAGAAGCTGCGACCGCCGAGCGTCATCTCGATCGTGTAGCGTCCCGGTAAGACGTAGGCGCCCGTGCGCGGGCCCTTATACGATTCACGCGCCGCGCCGTTCCAGCGCACGGGGCCGTTCTCACGCAGATCCCACGTCGTGCGATTGAGACCGGTGTCGTTGGTGACGAACGGTTCCGGCTTCTTCTCGACGCATCGATCGCCCGCGACCGTCCTCAGTAAGTGGTGCTGTGCATCGAACACGCGGACCGGCGGCGGCGACGCGCCCGGCGTCGCCTGATAGAATGAGAGCATCGCGCCGCGGGGCGGATTCTTCGCGTAATATTTCGTGTAGGTGCTGTCTTCATCGGCGTGCAGTGAGAACTCGTACGCGGGGCGCGGCGCGAAGAGCATCGCCCGGGCCGCCGTTGCACGCCCGAAGTCTTGCACCGGCGTCAAGTCATCGAAGATATAAAGCGAGCGGCCGTGGGTCGCGGCCAACAGATCGTTGTAACGCGGTTGGATCCGTAGATCGAAGATCGGCGCAGCCGGCATGCCGAGCGAAAAGGAACGCCACGTAGCGCCGCCATCGTATGAAATGGAGACGCCCTGCTCGGAACCGAGATAGACGATGCGGGCATCGCGCGTATCGGGGCGGACCGAACGCAGCGGTTGATCCGTCGGCAGACCCTGCGCGATCGACGTCCAATGCGCGCCGAAGTCGTGCGTGACGAACGCATACGGCGTCCGGTCGCCGAGATAGTGACGATCGAGCACGGCATACGCGGTTCCCCGGGCGATCGTCGAGGGTGCGACGATCTCGAAGCGCCCATACGGCTGCAGGTGCGGCGGCGTGACGTTCTGCCAGTGGAGTCCGCCGTCGCGCGTGAGCTGCACGAGGCCGTCGTCGGTACCGACCCAGATCTCGCCGCGATGCAGCGGCGAGCCTTCGATGTCGAGGATCGTATCGGTGTACTCGGCACCCGATACGTCGTAGGCGAGCGGACCGCCCGAAGGTTGTTGATGCGCCTTGTCGTTGCGCGTCAGATCGGGACTGATGGGACGCCACGATTGCCCACGGTCGTTTGTCGCAAAGACGGCGTCGCCGCCGTACCACACCGTTCCGGGATTCCACGGCGAGAACGCGACCGGTGCGTCCCAATTGAAGCGATAGCGCGCGCGGCTGATATTGAACGACGCGGCCGACGTGCTCAGCCACGGCGAGACGTTGCGCTCCTGCCGTGCGCGCCGGTTGTAAAGCGAGAGAAAGCCATCCTCGGAATCGGCCCAGACGAAATTTGGATCGGTCGGATCGGGCAAAGCCCACTCGCCATCGCCGCCGACGACGCTCTCCCAGTCGCGATTGGGAATGCCGCTCGGATTGAGCGCATTCGAAGGTCCGCAGAAGGCGTTATTGTCCTGCAGCGCAGCACAGACGCGATACGGCGTCTGGTCATCGTAGCCGACATGATAGACCTGACCGATCGCGAGATTTTCGGAGAAGGACCAGTTGTCGCCGCCGTCCAGCGTCAGCGCGTAACCGCCGTCTTCGCCGACGATCGCGCGTTTGGGATCGTTCGGCGCAATCCACATCACGTGGTAGTCGACGTGCACGCCGTCCGCGATCTCACGGAACGTTTTGCCGCCGTCCTTACTTTCGGATAGCATCTCGGAGATGCCGTACACGTGATCCGCGTCGGACGGATCGACGTCGACGTGCGAAAAGTAGAACGGTCGCTGATCGACGAGCGTGTTCTTGGAGACGAGCGTCCAATCGCCGCCTGCATTGTCGGAGCGCCATAAGATGCCGTCTTTCGATTCGATCAGCGCGTAGACGCGTCGCGGATCGCTCGCGGCTACCGCGAGTCCGATACGACCCGTCAGTCCCGTCGGAAGACCGTGTCCGGTCAGGCGCGTCCACGTCGCTCCGGCGTCGGTCGATTTGAAGAGTCCGTCGTCGGGGCCGCCACTCGTGAAGGTCCATGGCAGCCGCCGGAAGTGCCACATTCCGGCATACATGACCGAAAAGTTCTTCGGATCGACTTTGAGGTCGCTGACGCCGCTGGCTTGAGTCAGGTACAACGTCTTCTGCCACGTTTTGCCGCCGTCGGTCGTCCGATACACGCCGCGGTCGGGACTGTCGCGAAAGATGTCGCCGAGCGTCCCGACGACGATGCGATTGGAATCGTGCGGATCGATCGCGATCGAGGATATCTGCTGCGTCTCGCGCAGCCCCATGTACGTCCACGTCTTACCGGCGTCGCCCGATTTATAGATGCCGCCGCCAGCGAGCACGTCGTTGCGCGGATTGCTTTCTCCCGTACCGACCCACACCACGTCGTCGTTGTTCGGATCGATCGCGATTGAACCGATCGAAGCGATGCGCGTCTTCTCGAACACGGAGACCCAGGTCGCGCCCCCGTTCTCACTTTTCCAGACGCCGCCGCCGCCCGCACCGAGATAATACAGCTTCGGGTTGCGCGCGGAGCCGACGACGGCGGCCACGCGGCCGCCCGAGATCGCGGGACCGACCGAGCGCCATGTCAGCCGGTTATACGGGGGCGGCGGGGGAGTAGGCGACGGTTCGGCGGACGCCTGCGGCGAGGCAGCCGGACTTGGTCGTGGGCTTGCCGCCGCGTTGATCGGCGGCTTTTCCTCGCTCTGTGCCCAGCCGGCGTTGCGGGTGCCGACCACGGCAGCCACGGCAAAAACAAACCAAAGGATATTTCGGCAACGAAGCATCCGCCGCGAATCCCGGAAAGGCGTTGCCGATCCCTCTCGAACGTTGCAACATGCTGCTGCTCGGCATCGAGACTTCGTGCGACGACACCGCGACCGCCGTCGTGCGCGACGGACGTGACGTGGTCGCCGACGTGTCGACCAACCAGGATGCGTTTCATGCCAAGTTCGGGGGCATCGTTCCCGAAATCGCGAGCCGCCGCCATCTCGCGCTACTGAGCGCGGCCGTCGACGATGCGCTCGGACGGGCGGCGCTGCGCCTGGCCGATCTCGACGGCATCGCGGTCACGACGGGACCGGGCTTGATCGGCAGCCTCGTGATCGGGGTCGCGAGTGCGAAAGCACTCTCCTTTGCGAGCGGCAAACCGCTCTACGGCGTCAATCACCTGCACGGACACATCTTCGCGGCGTTTCTCGAACGCGCTGCCGGCCCGGAATACCCGTTTCTCGCGCTGCTCGTCTCAGGCGGCCACTC
>JAABUJ010000165.1_pt1 | contig 143540 bp, 187 predicted proteins | sample 5559131 | NCBI WGS metagenome assembly JAABUJ01 (sample SAMN10711875, study PRJNA513366) | rock metagenome | isolation source: Antarctica rocks | place: Antarctica: Victoria Land, Mt New Zealand nord | collected 2016-01-07 | reverse complement strand
CCGACGCCGTGCGCGGGAGCGGCATGCTGTCGGGCGCCCCTGTTCTCTGCCTGCCTGCGCCCGCGGGCACAATGCGGTGCCATCCTTGTCACCTGGCGTTCGGGCAGGCGTCACGCGCGCATCAGCCCATGACACAAGGTGCTGGAGCGGCTAGCAGCCACTGGAAGCCTGTCCCATATCGCGGAGCAGCCACCCTCCACGGCTACAATTCTCTGTTCACCTGCGGGACGCCACCCATGGCGTGAGGTCGGCAGCTCGCAGCAGCACGCCTCACAGCAGCCACGCCTACAGTCTGCACAGCACCGCTCTTTTACATGGCCTGGCGAGGCGCCAACCTGCAGGCTCGGCGGCGGACGCGGCGCGGAACCGCTCGGCGGCGTCAAAGTCCTCGTGCGCGGCCTGCGCGCGGTTCAGCTCGCGCACGACCTCCAGGTAGCCCCGAGCGCGCCCCGACAGGCCCTCGACGCCCGCGCCGCCGTCCACGCCTGCGCGCCGCACGCGCTTGCGCCCAGCGCGTCGCCGGCCGAGGTGCTGTGCAGCTTCAGAAGCGATCGCGCGCAGCCTCTGTGAAGCTGAGCGCAATCGACTTCGAGCAGCGCAAGCTGATCAGGACGGCGCCTTGACGGTCCACAGCAGCAAACATGAGCGCATTCCACCGTAGCAGGGCCGCACCAGGCATGGCGCCCGGCGCGCGGATGGGCGTCGGCCCGTAGGACGGTTCGTAGCCGCCGGGCACCAGCTGCCCGGCGGGCGCGGGCAGCGCAGAGTCCGGCAGCGCGGCATCGAACAGCGCGCGCTTGTCGCGCGCCCAGTCCGCCGCCAGGCACGCCCCCATGAAGCTCTCAAACGCGGCCACCGTGTCGCGCTGCGCCTCCTGCGCCGCGCCGGCGATCGGTGAGCGCAGCGCCGGCAGACGCGCGCGCGGCGCAGTGCCAGGTGCTGGAGGCGCTTGCAGCTCGCGCTGGCAGCTGCCGCGTCGATGCCACGCCCCTGGCTGCGTGCGAGCACGGGGCACTCAGCAAGGCAGGGTCCAGGGCAAGCTGCCGGGCAGCACGACCGCCAATGCCAAGGCCGCCAGCGAGCGCCGCTGGCGCCCCAGGCCTCTGGCGATAGCACGGCTGCCCAACACAGCCGCTCTATGAAACGCCCTCTACATTCCCACCTGACCCACATGAAAAGGCAGAGACAAAGAAGCGTCCTGTGCTGCCCAGCAGCGCCGGCCGCGGGCGCGCCTGGATGGCGGTGACGACCGTCATCTCGTGCACCTGCTGCAGGTACTCCTCCACGCTGCTGCCCTCCACCTGGAACACGTCCTCGTACGTCGGCCGCAGCTCAAACGTCTGCAGCGCGCGCGACAGCCTGCCGCGCGGCCGCCGCCCCGCTCAGCCCCCGTCCCTCACCGTGAGTATACTGCTGCGCGGCAGGCACTGCTGCACAGTCTCATGCGGCACCTTGCTGTGCTTCCAGTCATCTGGAATTCTTGCGGGGCTCACTTGCGCGTGTTGAGGCCCTCCTGGGCGAGCAGCCGCGTGGCCGCGAGCGCGTCGCCGGACGGGTCGATCCGTGCGGCCTTCGCCTTGAGCTCCTGCGAGTACTGCTCCACCTGCAGCAGGTCGCGCTCCACGCGCGGGAAGCCCTGCGTGTCCTGCGCCGCCGCCAAGCCAGCCCTCACTGCAAGCAACGTTCTGTGCAGGCTTGGCAATGCAGCGTGCCAGTGGGGATGTAGCGCCACACTGCTACGCAGTGTGTGTACTACAGCTCAGCGTGCACGGCAATGCAGCACGCCCAGCGCATGCCGCAGCCACGGAATTCCTGCACACTGCCGATGTGAGGAGCCCTCTTCCTTCCGCGCACGGCAGTGCTCTGCAACCAAGGTCGCCAGCTCCCACCAAGGGGAACATATAGAAGTGGACCTCAGGTCTGTCGCTGGGCTTGCTGCACATGGCTAAAACGCTCGCGTCGCACACATCGGGCTGCGCACCCGCGCTGCCAGGTCCTCGCTCTGCTGCAGCAGCTGATCCCAGTCCGGCTGGGCTGCCATGCTGGGAGACGCGCCGGAGAAGCAATGGCACGGCGCCAGGCAGTAACACAGGAGCAGCAAGGCTAGTGACGCATTGTGTCAAGGCCGGGCAAGCGTGCGAGTGTAGCCAAAGCTTGACTTTGTGTGTCCCCACTGCGTCCTGATTGAAGACTCTTGCCTAGCTGCTTTGTTGCCAGAGCTAGCTTCAGCAACCAGCGCTGGTCGATGGAGGCTCGAGCCTGAGCTCAATCGTGCATGGGGGTGGGTTGATGTGCCCCAAGGCCCTGCTTAAGGGCGCCACGAGAGTTGCTAGTGGCTGTGGCCGAGTGCTCTCTGCTTCTACCTGTGGCTCTCGATGACGAGCGCAGGCGACGCACTCCAGCGCGCTGCCGACCCGGTCGCTGCGGAGGAGGACGGCGAGAGCTATCACGCCCAGGCTGTGCCGGCCGTGCACGCATTCCCTTGGCGGCACACCAAGGTGGTCCACTTTGTGCGCCACGGCGAGGGCTATCACAACGGTGCGCCCCTGTGCCGCCTGGAGCCGGACAGGCGCGACCGTGGCGCGCCGCAACCTGGGGTATGATGCAAGATGCCGCCCCGTGCGCAGACGCCGGGCGCCTCGACGAGGCGAACTACCTGAGCACGGACTACTTTGACGCGCACCTGACCGAGGAGGGCTGGCGGCAAGCGCATGCGCTGCGCGCGCACATAAAAGCACTACCAGAGCCGCTGGGCGTGGATGTCGTCATCGTGTCGCCGCTCACTCGCGCGCTTGAGACTGCAGTGGGTGTGTGGCGGCGCCGAGTGGCGCCCCAACGCTGGTGGCACGCCGCTCATGACCCGACTAGAAAGTGAGCCTGTGCGTCGGGCCTCCCTGCTGCCTCCCTTGCCTGCCCCTGGCGCCTGACAGAGCTGCGGCGTCTTTATAAGCTGCTGCTTGTTCTGACAAAACAAGTGCGTCAAGTCTAGCCTTGCGTACGCCAACGGCTATTGTCTGTTTGACTGAACTGCAGAGCTGCTTGTCCACTTCACAAAACACAAGCTCTGCGAGCGCCTGCGCAGCCTGCTTCACCCTGACTCGTCTGGCGCCTGCAGGGCAGGCTGGCAGCGCATGCGGCCGTGGCGTCCGCGGGCTGCCCGCCGTTCATCGCATGGGAGGAGTGCCGGGAGCACTTGGGCCGCCACCCGTGCGACCAGCGCCGCGCGCTCAGCCACTACAAGGGGGTCTTCCCGGCCGTTGACTTCTCGCTGGTGCGCGCGCGGCTGCGGCAGCCCGAGCCACGCCGCAGTTGAACCATGTTTACCGGCTTCGTGACTTGTTCGGGGTGGCTGTTCCGGGCTGTGCTGCATATGGTGCCGGCTGCTGCATCAATGGTGCATGCATGGCAGAACAGTATGCCATGTCCGAGCGGCGGCTTTTGCGCGCAGGTTAGGACAGAGGACGATGAGCTGTGGACGCCCGACACGCGCGAGGGGCATGCGGAGATTCGCGCGCGCGGCGCAGCCTTCCTGCGCTGGCTGCTGGCGCGCACAGCCCCGCAGTCCCCACACCTTTGTCAGTGTGTGGTGCGCAGGACCATGAGACGTCTCCATGAAAGTGAGCTCCCTGGGCTGTGAGTGTGAAGCACTTGGAGGCAAGGCCACAGTGGCATGCAACCCTGGCTCCCCGGAAAGGGCCTGCTCCCAAAGCTGGAGCCGAGTCGCGCAGGGATGCCGCCTGTAGGCTCATGACATGCAAGGGGCGTGCACGTCAGAGGTGGGCAGCCGCAAGGCCACAGGGGCGCCTGTCGCAGCGCCCGGCCGAGCGGGCGGCAGGCGCGCCCGGAGCCGCGGCTGGCAGTCGTGACGCACTCCAGCTTCCTCTTCTACATGCTGTCGACGGTGGGCGGCCAGTGCGACGCGCGCGTCAAGGCCGAGCTGCACCGGTGGTGCGCCGTGCGGCTGAGCATGTGTGCGAGCTGATGCGCCATGTAAGCGCTGCCTTGCACGCTGCACTGCATGCGCTGGCGCAGGCGCTGGCCGACCGTGGCGCTGGCAAGCAGAGTGCAAAATGTGTTAGTGCGGTGATCTTTGTGTCAGACCCTGGGTGTCAACAAGTGTTTCCTCCCCTGTTTGCGGTGCCCGCTGTGGCTGCTTTCGGGAGCACTCCCATGGCGACCGCTGCGGTGTATTGCTTGGCCGACGGAAGTGCAGCTCTGTGCCCAACAGTCGCCTGTGGCGCCAGGTACGAGAACTGCGAGATGCGGACGGTGGTGCTGGCGGATCCGAGCGGCGTGTCAGCAGGACTGGACCCCAACTGGTTCCCTGGGGGCCGCAACACAAGCCGGGCGGCGTTTGGGGCCTGAGGTCGCGCGCTGGTGCAAAGCGTGCGACACAAGCAGAGTTCGTCGCTGTGCAGGCAAGCACTGGCAGCAGTGTCACGTCCTGTGCATATGATCACATATGGCCACAGGCAACACTTCACCAACACTACTGCAAAATTATCAAACAATACTGCAGACTTTATGTGAGTACAAGCTGCCAACATAGACTCAGGCAAACGTATCTGCAAGCCAGGACTCCATGGCGTCGGCCGCATCTCGCCAGCGGACGTCCTGTCGGTGCGGCATGTGCATGCTATCTCGTCACACATACATGTGCAAATGCAGGGGCGTCTTTGGGACCATCGGCAGACGGTTTACAGCTATCCGCACCAAACAATGAAGCAGTGCACACTGACTGAAAGTCAGAGAGCGGGCAGAAAACATGCAATGCTGTCGAAGCAGCCGGACAACGGCGCACCAGCATGCAGTCATGGGCCAGGTCGGGCACGACCACAGGCTGCACGCCGTACTGGGCGGCAGTCTCCTCCGCGGCCGGCACGTCTGTAATGATGTCGCTAGAGCCTGTGGGCAGGCGGTGTCACCTATGAAGATGGCGGGGCGCCGCAGCTGCCAGAGCCAGCGGCCTGAATGGGGAAGGCATTACATGCCTGCAGATTTTGCTGTGTTCATGTGTAGAGCATGCAGCAGGACCTTCCTGTAGCCGCGTGTCTGCTCAGGGAGCACCCGGGCTGCTTGTACTTGCGACACGAGGCTTGGCTGCGTGTCCCGGGGAGGCGGCACGGCAGGCGCGCGCCTGCCAGCACCAACACGGGCGGGTGCCCAGGCGGAGGCGGCGGGACGGGCGTCTCTGCTCGCACCGCGCTGACCTGCGCCAGTGCAGAAGCCACATCAGCCTGCTGCGGAATGCACTCAGTAGTACACTCAATATCGGGCAAACAAGCTTAGCTTCTACTTGGGCGCTCCCGAGCTCCTATGAGTATGCCTGTAGTAAAGCACAGACCCGCTTTGTCGAGTGACGACGTCCAGGGCCCGTGGGTGTATGCAAACCCTCATTGTCTGGAATGAGCGCTCACAACCTGGCAGGCTCCAGCACTACAAGCGTGCACGCCGCCCAGCCTCGAAGGTAGGCAGGAGCGAGGCGCGCGCGAGCAGGGCGCACATCGATCACGGGCAGCGGCGAGGCGTGCTGCGCGAGCAGGCGCTGCAGGCGGGCCACCTCGTGCGCGTCCATGCCCGCGCTAAAGTACATCTCGCGGCACGCGCGCGCGTCGCGCAGGTAGGCCTTTGTCACCATGCCCCTGCTTTCCAGGCCACTGGAGCTTCCACCGCCTATAAGACACATAAGACGTGCTGCAGGGGTCCTGACTGACGCCCCGCGCTCCGGACTGCTTCACACAGGATTCAAAGAACATTTTGGAGTGCCATCGCGGAGGTGCATGTGCAGCTGCTGATGCCCGCGCTCCTGTGGCGCTCCTGTGGCGGACACTGAGCTGCCCATCCATGCGCCACCATGTCACGTACAGCAGCGCAGCAGCTGCGGGCCGAGCCGCACCAGGTGAGCCGCGCGGCCAGCAGCGGCGCTTTGCGCATGAGGCGGCCAACGAGCGCAGAGTTGCCCCCGGGCGGCGCGGAGCACAGCAGCGCCGCGCCCGAGAGCGCAGGCAGCGCGGCGCCGCTTGCCAGGTACCTGCGCGCATGGCGCCAGGCTGGCAGCCCCGCCCTCAGCCCCGCACTGGCTGTCCGAGGGTACCGTCTCAGCTTTAGCTTGGATGCAACATGTGGGTACCAAGGCTCCTCCGGCTCCGGGCTGCCACAGCGTCACCCAAGACCCAAGGCACCTGGCAGCAGCATGGTGCTGCGGGATAGGCTGGGTGCTTGTGGCTGGAGCGAGCATGCGCGGACCTGGGACGTGGCCTGGACGTGCGGGCAGCACACGCAGGCAAATTGTAGCTGCATCGAGTAAAAACCCTGCAGCTGGGTCGCTTCGAGCGTGCGGGCGTCACACTGCTGCACGCCCGGCCGCCCAACAGTGCGGCCAGAAGCGCGGCGCGGCGGCTGCGGCCGGCAAGGACACGCTCGTAACAGCAGACGCATGCGCTGCGCAGCAGGGCAGGCGCTGCAGCGCGCGCGCGCGCGCGCGCACCGCTGCACGACCAGGCCGCCGAACGAGTGCCCCGCGAGCACGGGCGGCCGCGGCAGGCTGCGCACGAGCGCGCCCAGGTCGGCCGCATGGCTCGCCAGCGTGCCACCCGCCTTGGCGCCCTGCGGCCGGTCGCTGGCGCCCTGCGCGGGAAGGGCAGTCGTGGGGCGCCGGCACGGCGCGGGGCGTGCGGCGGTCTCCGCGGGATCCGGCGTGACTGTGTGAGTCAGCATGCATGCAGTGCTACCTGGCTGGCAGAGCTGCCGCACTGGTGGGCACTGCCCTGCATATGGACACTTTTTTCGTTGCAGGGACAGGCATGTAGAAAGCTGCCAAATGCGGGCCTAGGTGCATGGCCATGAATACTGGCCACAGACAGGATGGCGGTTGCCTGACCCATGGGTACAGCATGCAATTGGTATACTATTGCCCGGCTAGGGTGCCGACCAAGCACAGGTGCATCGTCTGGCAACACACATGTAGACGCAGGGGTGAGGCAGGCAAGCAAGTTCAGACTCCCACATACGTAGAGATAAGCTGCTCTTTGTGCAGGGCCATGCATTGGAGCACAGCTGCTGCTTGTTCACCTGCCCGCGCAGGCTGACCGCCAACGTGTCCCACCCGGCTGCGGCAAAGTGCGGCATGAAGTGCTCGCGCCAGCACCAGGCCGCGTGGAACGAGCCATGCACAAACAGCAGTGGCGGCCGCTGCGTCCCCTGGCCCTGCAGGCCGGCATGCACGAGAATTGGAACACACGTGAGTCAGATATGTTTTCGCACTTCAAGCGCAAGGACACAGTTGCCCCAGCTAGTACCAGGAGCAGTGTACTAGCAAACACTAGACATAAGATTGCAGTGCTGCGTCGAGCATGTGACGCAAAAGCCACTGCCGCGACCAAGCGTGGGTGCTGAGAGAGCAGCAAGCGTGGGGGGAGGGGCGCCGCACTGTGCAGGCGGGAAGCTCCAGCAGCTCCAGCCGCGCCCCGTCTGGCAGCATGTGTCGCGACTCCAGCACGTGATGGCTCGCCCTGTTGCACAGCCCCCGCTCTTCGGCAGCAAGACTCGCTTCCTTATGGCACAGTGGCAGGGCCAAGTACCTTGTGCACTACACAAGCACTGCGAAGGTTGCATTGCGTAAAACAGCAATCTCTTGCGGCGAGGGGCTCATACATAGACGGCGCTGATGGCGATGCCGATGCGCTGAGACAAGCACGTTGCACCCGCCGCCGCCCCGCTTTCTTTGCGAGCCTGTATGAAATCACTCTGTTCGTGCGGCAGGGCCTCGCCAAGCCAAGTTCAGGGCAGGTGGCAGCGCCAGGCACCATACGCTGCGCTTTAAGCATCGTGTCCAGGGCACGGGCGAAATAAGTCTATCTGGAAAGCTGCTTGGCACCGTTTAAACCTTGCACGTGCAGCCAAGGGCCTAGTAAAATGGGAGCAAGAGGAGCTGGACCGCGCAATCTACGTCGAAAAGTGACTGCTCGAGAAGCAGACAAGTAGTCCATCAACATCTGGTACAGTGGCCTGGTGTGCATGCATTGCATTCCTACCGCGTGCGTCGGACGCAAGTCTCACTACGGCTAGCAAGCACATTCAGTAACTGGAGTATTGCCAAGGCTTTACTCAGAGCGCCCTCACAAGCAACAAGCAACAATGGCCGGCCGCGGCCGAGGCCGCGGCCGCGGCCCAGCCATCCTCCCCTTCACAGACGAGGAGACCGGCAAGCGCGTGTCGCTGGACGTTGACGCACCGCCCAAGCTCTTCCCAGTCAGCCCCAAATTCCTGTTGTGCATTCTTGCTGCTCAGCTGACTGCTGGCATAAAGCTGCCAATACATGGTACAGCTGGCTGAGCCCGGGCCTTGTGCTATCTCGCCCGCAGGACCTGGAGCTGCCGGAGGTGACTGAAGGCACTGAGCTGGAGAAGGCCTTGATGGTGAGCTGCACCCGCAGTGTTTCCCGCCACTGCTCTTCGACGCACAACATGCGCAGCAGCTTGATATAGCATAGTTCTCGCTCGTGGCCTCTGCGTGCGGGCCAAGGAGGTTCCTAGCACACGTGAGGGACGACGAGGTTTGGTTCTACTCTGCGCCGCCGCAGGTCGTGTGGCAGAAGCTGCTCAACGCGACGCGCGCCCTGCCGTACTACCTGCGCCTGGATGCGGCGCAAGCCAGTGCGCACCCACCTAGCCTGTCGCGCACCAAGGTGATCACAGCAGCCAACACGCGTGCAGAGCAGCACACCCAGGCTCTGTGGGCGCCTGTGTGCAGCCGGCATGCGCGCGGGCGACGTCGAGCCGCCGCCGGCGCCGCCGGCCACAGCCAGCGGGCGGAGCGGGGCGCTGGAGCAGGTCCTGACGCTGCACCCGAGCACCTTCCCCGAGGAGCTGTACAGCCGCACGCAGCGGCGGTGCGCTCGCGCGCTCCCGCCCCGCACGTGCCCTCAGCGCGCATGCCGCCGCCGGGCCCTGTGCAGAGCGTGCGGAGCATCCAGCGGGCCTACAGTGACCGCAGTTGTGGTGAGCTGTCATGCAGTGCATGCTCAGACATGGTACAAGTGCCACAGCTCTGGCACATGGCCAAAGTGAGATAGGTGTGCCCATGCGGTGGGGGCAGGCAGTCAGAGCGCGCGTCCGTGGCGCAAGCCTTCGGCGACAGGGACAAGGACCTGGGTGCGCCGCTCGATGCGCTGCGCAGCAAGGCGCTGTGCTACGCAGCCAGCCACATCTGGGCCGCACACGGTGGCGGCACAGTTCCAGCGAGCAGTTGGTGTGAAGCAGCAGAGTTACATGTCTCAGCAGCAGACTACGAGACGCACGCCCACCGGCTTGTAGCTCCGACCCGCCACCATGCTCTTGAGGCCATACGATGTCCTGTGACAAGCTAGTGTGCCACTTGTGTCACTGCATTTGACGCGATGCGTCGTGCAGGTGCCGACTTCTTTGAGCGCTTTGACCGACTGGACCGGGCGGCTGGGGATGAGGACGGCGAGGCGGGCCCTGGCGGCGGTGCCGGCGGGGCCGCCGCTGGCGCCGGCGCCGGCCGGGGCGCGGAGGGGCGCGACGGCGCCGCGCCGCGCAAGCCGGGCGGCGGGGAGGATGAGGAAGAGGAGGAGGGCGGCGAGGCTGAGGAGGAGGAGGCCGTCTTTGAGGAGGATGACGACTATCTGCAGGCGCGCGCCTGGTCCCAGCGCGCTGCGCATGCTGGAGCACATGGGACTGTTGTGCTGCAGCAGCTGGCTCTGAGACATGGCTGCGATTCAATGACAGTGCAAACTTGTTCGGCGCCTTGCCCCACCAGGATGCTCTAGGTGTAGGGTCAGCGCTCGGTGCCGGCACTTTGCACAGGTTGGTCTGTAGCGCGTGCCCAGCTGAGCGTGCGTCGCTGGCTGCACAGGGCAACCAGTATGATGATGATGAGGAGTATGAGGACCTGGACGATGGCGGCGAGGAGGGCCCGACGTACTGACGTGCCCTTGACGCCAAGGCGCCTGGCAAGAAGGCTTGCCCGATAGCACTGTGGTGGCTACAGCTCCATGATTTGCCACTGCCTGGCGAGCAGGTTGCCATGGGCATATGATTTCTGTGGTGTGGACAGGGTGTGGAACTGAATGCGAGTTTGTGGTGCTTCTGCTTGGGGCAGCATGATATCCTTGCTGCACAGCAGGCAGGTCTCTGCCTGTAAGGTTCTAGACAGGCAAAGCAACAATACACTTGTGCCTGCCCAGGTCTGTGGCCAGCACGCGTGTAACTTGAAGCGAGACATGGGGGCCTGTGCAGGTCTGCCAGGCTTGTGCATTGCGTTTCTTTGACAGGCGGGGCACCGGGCTACCCCTTGCGCTTGGCGCCTGCTGCCGGGCGCGCGCGCTTGGCCGGCCTGCCCGGGGCTGCCAGCTTGGCGCGGCGTCTCACAACAGGGTCGGCGCGGCTTGCGCTGGCCATGGCGGCTGTGGGCACCTCACAGTCATCATCGGACCACTCTGGTGCGTCGCCGGCGTCACCTGCGGGTGGGTGGGTTGCGTACGCCAAAACTGCCGTTGTGGTCGAGATGCTGTCCAACAGCGTCACCCAGCTGCAGGCTTTCATCCGGCTGCAGGCAAGGCCTGCGGCTGGCCAGCTAGATGGCCAGAGCGGCTCTGCACCGCATGCATGTGCGGCCGCCGCCTCAGGGGCCGTGCCTGGTGCTGCGGAAGGCGCGCATGCGAGCGCCCACCGCTTTCAGCGCGAGGGTGTGGGCGGGGCACACCTGCTGCATCTGCGGCGGGCGTCGCCCTGAGGAAGTGTGCGAACCGCGCCTCCACCAGCGCCGTGCCAGCTTGCGCACCTGGCAGACAGTGTCGCTGTGAGCCCGCATGTGCATACAACGCCTTCACGCCTTGCTGAAGGGCTGATGGGCGAGCGGCGCTGGCCAGAAGGAGCGACAGGGCTGCTGCCGCGCGTGCATGCATGCATGTAGGCCGAAGCAGATAAAAGAGGTTCACCTGAGGTCTTGACGTGGAGCAGGAGCAGGGTGGTGGCAGCCGGCAGGTGCTCCGTCTTGTGTATTGCTCCTGCATGACAGTCATGGTCGTACCCGCATGCCTGCCAATTCGCCCTGGCACTCTTGGGTGAACGCGCTGCCAGGTGGAAGCACAGCTATGACGCTCAATGCGGTCGTTGCGTTGCTCTATCATTTGTGTCAAATGCGGCCTTGTGGCAACCAGCACGTTGCACACCTTTCAGGTCCAGGCTTGTGCCCATGGGGCCGCTCGTGGCCACGCGCCCGATCACGCCGGAGTCGCCGTCAAAGCATGTATCGTTCAAGCTGTGCTGCAGCTCCACGATCATACACTTCTCGGGCCCGGGCTGTGCAGCCGCCCTGCTCATCACCAGAGGCACCTCCTGTGCATGGCTTCTGTTGCTGAGGTGGCAGTATGCAGTGATGACCCTGCTCATCAGACTGCTCATGTGCACAGCTCTGCACCAGGATGCGCAAGCAAGCACCGGAGCACAGTCAGCGCTGGCATGCATGTGCTTGCACGTACGTCAACTCGGAATGCGCAGGCAGAGTTGGTCCATGCGGATTGTGCATGCATGCACGCACCCGAGGCATGGTTAGCAGCTTGGCCTTTCCGCCTGCTGCTCGGTCAGCAGCAGTGATTGTGCCCTGCACGGAACGAGCCACAACAGATTAAAGCGCATGCATCAGCCCCCAACTCCTCATGTCAGGCCCGCCAGCCAGCGCGGAGCAGACAACATGTCCTGACAAGATGCATGCCAGGTAACTGCTTAGCATCATCAAAAGCCCCTTCAGTCTCAAGGTAAGGTGTGCTGCGGCCGCAGCCTTGTGCGCTTCCCTCCTTCACTGCATCAGCCGCCTGCGGCACGACAGGCAGCTGCGGCTTAGCGTTAGCTGTGCGCCATTGTGCGCCGGCCTTACCCTGCAATGTTGCATCCACTTTGATATCCACGCAAAGCCTGATTGCCTGCATGCATGACCTCCATAGCATGCAAAGTGGGCTTTCATGCCGTTTGTGGGGTGCAAGCAGCAGCAGACGGGGCCTTCTCCTGTACTGCGACACTGGGGTCTGCTCCCAGGCGGCCGCAGCCCTGCTGGTTCTCCTTGCCGCTGTTTGTGAGCGGCAGTTGGCGACAGGGGTGCCCTGGCAAGCAAGGTGCGCGCACATGTTGTTGGGCTGCTTTTGCCTGGGTGTGCGATTCCCTGTCAACTGGCAGCAGAGCCGCGCACTGCACTGCAGCGCACTGTACAGAACTGCCAACCCATACAAGGACGACTTGCTGATCTAGTAACTTCACGATCCCGCACAGCAACACCGCTACATCTCATACGCGCTTATTGGCGCGAAGTGCAAGGCACTGGCTGAGGCTGAGGCTGAGGGCTGTGCACTGCACGCACCAGGAGCTAGCGGCAGTGTGGTGCACTTGCCTGGGTCGGACGGAGGCACCGGCAACTGCAGGGCTGCTGCACTACGCTTCTTCGACACATATGTTTTCATCTGACAAGCTGGTGTGGCTTTACGGGGGCAGCACTCGCACTTGCTCCTGCTTGGCTCTGCATGTGGAAAGAAGTGTGCCAACCCAAGGCAGATATCATCATTGTGAGGCTCATCATGCGACTGCGTTGCTACCTGCTCAAGCGCTAAATGTCAAATTCTAGTTACATGCGACAGTAGTCGGCGTGCAAGTCGCAGCACATGCGGCCCTGCTACCTGCAACCTGTACGCCTGGGGTCACTGCGCTTAGCGGTGCCAGCTATGGTGCTACGTCGGAACGCGACACGCAGACAAGCTGCGTGGGAGCCGGAAGTGCAAGAGCGACAACCAATCTGGTCCACAAGCGAGCCAAGGGGCTCCATTTGTGCGCCAGCAGCCAAAGACGCAGGCCAAGAGAAGCACAGCCACTCACCCGATAAAACGCTGCGGGTCATGTATTCTTGCCGCCTAGTCCTGACACATGCATCACAGTATGCTGCTGCAGCGCACTGCAACACGCCCTCCCTGAGACCATGCCCGGCACCCCGCAAGCAGGGCATGCCCCCGAGGTCACCGGGCGTGCATGGCGTGCACCCGCGCGCGTCCGCGCGTCCACCGATGCTGCCCATGCCCACGGCCGCAAGCTTAGGCCGCGGCTCACAGCAGACTCACCCATGCGCTGTCCTGAGACTGCACCCCTCCCTTGACACTCGGCCGTGTCTCTCCAGCCCCAGCCGACACCCCAGAGTCAAATCATAAGCTGTGGAGCCCCCGCCACAGCCAGGGACAAGGGCAAGTGTTGACGTCACAAATGCAAGCAGCAGCAGCCCTAGCCTGTTGGGCTTCAAGCAAGGCTCTTGCCGCAGCTTTATGACAAAATGCGGCTATGTTATGTAAGCCGCATTACCACGCCTACAACCAAGCGCTGCGCCTCAAGACATGACCACAGAACCCTCGCCGCTGGGCGCGCGCAGCGCCAGGCGCACCCCGGGCACGGCGTTTTGCCGCGCGCCCCCAGCACAGCCGGCGGCCTGCGGGGCGCCCGCCCGCCGGCAGCGCCCTGGCCAGCGCCTCAGCCCCCGCTTCAGGCCCTGGCTAGGGCCTCAACCCCGCTTCAGGAAGGGGTCCAGCGGCTTGCCGAGCGCGTACACGATGTAGCCGATGTCGCGCAGCTTGGCATGGTCCAGGATGTTGCGGCCGTCAAACACGAACGCCGGCTTCATCATGGACGCGTAGATGCGCTCATAGTCCAGCTTCTTGAACTCGTCCCACTCGGTCAGGATCGCGATGCCGTGCGCGCCCTCGCACGCCTGCGGGCGCGGCGGCGCCGCAGCGTCGGCCTCGCTGGCAAGCGCAGGCGCGCGCAGGGGCGCGCCGCACGGGCGCAGGCTACACGGGGATGACATTGTGACAAGGGTCTTCAAGCACCGCTGCAGGCGGTAGGGAGGGGCACGGCGCCGGCGACTGCGCGTCTGCAGCGGCAGCTGCTCGAGCGCGCGGCGCGCGAAGCAGCCCGCCCGCGCCCAGCAGGCGCGGGGCAGGCGGCCTCTACAATGGCCGCCTTCTGCATTACTTGTACGAACTGGATATACACAAAACAAACATTTTGGTTTCACCGATTTATGTGAAATCAGCGGCGCGGGCCGCGCGCGCGCCTTGTACGCGTCCTCCACGACCGTGATGGCGGCCGAGCGCGGCGACTTGGCGCCGCTGTTCTGCGGGTGGTCCCACTCGAACTTGGGCGTGGCCAGGTCCTGGTGGATCTGCTGCTCGGTGACCTTGGGGTCGTAGATGACGAGCTTGGCGCCGTCGTTGGTGAGGCCCTTGCACACGTCGATCGCGGGCGTCTCGCGCGTGTCGCCCGTGTCCTGCGCGCGCGGCGCGGCGGCGTGGTCGGCGCGCGGCTCGGCTGCGGGGGCCCGGTGCGCGGCCCGCTTTGCCACAAGCGGGCTCTGGGCGTCGCTGGCTGCAGGCTCAACACCCGTCCACGGGCCGGCCCAGGGTATGTCCCCTGGTCGTGCACTTGAATGCTGCACCTGGTCACGACTGCCCACTTACCGGAGCCGACAGGGATGGTCATGTGGCCCCTGTCGACATGCACGCGCTGCTTCAGACTGACATGCGCGCAGGACGGTCCAGAGCCGAACCCCAGCCGCGCTGTTTTCGCGCGCCCCAGCCTCAGCCGCGGCGTGTGACGCTGCTTGCGCCCACGACCAGCACAGCGCGCTGCGCTGGTCAAGGCGCAGAGCGTGCACGTGGGTGCGTGAGAGATGGATGCAGTAGGGTAAGGTAGGGTAGCGTGTGTATGCGAGCAGCCATGGCGCAGACCTTCTTGAAGGCGAAGCCCAGGATGGCGATCTTCTTGCCGCTGATGGTGTTGAACATGGCCTCGATGATGCGCTCCACAAAGCGCTGCTTCTGGTAGTCGTTGATCGACACCACCTGCCCCGGCGCAGACCCGGCTGGGCGCGGCGCTCCCGGATCGAGCCGCATGCGCGGAGTGCCGCCTTTGCCTGTCCTGGAGCAAACGGCCCTGCGAAAATCCTTGACGTAACAGCATACCAACACACCAATCGATTCATTGCAGGCCGCTAGCCATGTGCTTGTGGTCGATGTAAAGAGGGTGTGGGCCCCGATGCAGGGGCCTCATGGTTGGGCGGGCGCCGGCCGCACCGACTGCCAGTAGTCGGCGACCTGCTTCAGGCCGACGCCCTCGCAGATGTAGACCAGGTTCAGGATGTCCTTCTGGAAGCACGAGCCGCCGAAGCCGACGCTCGCGTTCAGGAACTTGGGCCCGATGCGCGAGTCTGTGCCGATGGAGTGCGCCACCTGCGCCGCGCCGCGCGCCGCGCTCAATAGGGTTGGGAGTAGGGTTGGGAGTAGGATTATGCACGCCCCGCCGCCGGCGGCAGCGGCCCAGGCGGCGCAGCGCGGCGGCCCCTCTGGTCGCACGGGCGGACACCGCGGGGCCCGGGCGGCGCAGTTGCGGCGGCGCGCCTGCTGCACGTCGGCGCCGGTGGCCTCGCAGAGCGCGGAGATGGTGTTGACGGACGAGATGCGCTGCGCGAGCATCGCGTTGGCGGTCAGCTTGGACAGCTCCGCGCTCCACAGGTTGGTGCACAGGATGCGCTCGTCGGGCACCCAGTGCTGGTACACGCTCTTGAGCACCGCGAGCGCGCGCTGCCCGCTCTCCGTCTCCTTGCCGCCGATCAGCACCTGCGCGCGCGGCGCCGCCGCGCGCTCCAGGCTCAGCGCGCTAGCCTGGTGTGGTGGTGCATCACAGGGTTTGGGTCAGGTACAGACCCAGCGCCGCCTACGCAGACCTGCTGGCTTAGAAGCTGACTGCAGCGCGGCGGCCGCGCACCCGGTCGGGCGTGGTGAGGTCCACGATCGCGGTGCCCTCCGCCAGGAACTCCGGGTTGGACAGGATCTCAAACTGCACGTTCGGGTCCGCGCAGTTGCGCCGCAGCACCTGCGCGGCCGAGCGCACGCGCTCGGCGCGGTGTGTTCGAGCTCCTTTCATGCGATCGCCCTTGTGTTGAACGTGCAGCCATGCACGTACTAAGCTCTTGCAAACTGCTCTGCAAGGCTGCGATAGGTTGGAAATATGATTGGCCAACCTGCGCCATTGGCCCTGCATGTGGCCTGACAAAATGGAGGAGGAGAGAGCACTACTCCAGGCATGTGGCCTGCGCCTGCTGCTATTTGGAGGCCCCAACACGCGCCGCTACGCCGAGGACCCGCCCCCCTTCGTCGCCGCGCGCTGCTCACAGGCAGGGCCACGCCGGCGCGCAGGCTCCCCTGTCCGCAGGCTCTCCCTGCTCCCCCAGGCTCCCGCACGGGGCCGCGGCGGGGCAATGGGCGCGCGCGCGCCTTCTCGATCGCCTCGGCCGTCTTCACGGGCACGGTGGACTTCTCGACCACGATCTTGCTGGTGGTTGACACGGAGGCGATCATGCGCGCCGCGCCCTCCCAGTACGTCAGGTCGGCCGCCTTGCCGGCGCCCACGCCGCGCGTCTTGGTCGGCGTGTTCACGCTGCGCGCGGTGGCGGAGCGGCTCAGGGGCCTGCGCGGAGCCTGCGCGGCGCCGGGGGCAGGGCCTGCGCAGCGTGGGGGCGCCGAGCAGGAAGGGGGCAGGGGCGAGCGCCGCCGTGCTCGCCAAGCCTCTGCAGCGCGTGAAGCGGCCGCCGCGCCCGCGTCCGCGCCGCGACCCCAGCTTGCGCGGGGACGTCGCCTCACAGAGCTGCCCTGGCCCTGGCTGGGTGGCTGCCGCAGGGCCTGCTGTAGTCCTGGCCAAGGCGCCCTCTGCACAGGCGGCAGCACCTGGCAGACAGACTTTTTTTTGGGCTTCCCAAGGCGCTCGTGCGGGTCGCTGGACGCCCACAGGTCACCTCGCTCCCGCCTGCCGCCTGCTCCACCCCTCGCAGCCCAGGCCGCCCAGGCAGGCCGCGCTGCTGCTGCAGCCGTTGCAGCCCGGCCGGGGGCGCCGCGCGCGGGCGCGCGCCTGACGAAGATGATGTCGCCCTCCGCCACGTGCTTGTGCGTGTCGGAGGAGAAGAAGAGGTTGCGCCCGCGCGCCGCCTGCACCACCTCCTCCAGCCCCGGCTCGTAGATGGGCAGCTCGCAGCCGCCCATCTGGTTCCACGCGTCGATCCGCGCCTGGTTGATGTCCACCACCACGACCTGGATCTCCGGGCACTTGTAGGCGATCATCGCCATGGTCGGCCCTGCGCGGGGCGCCCGGGCGGCGCCTGAGCGACGGGGGCAGCGCACGCCGCAACCTGATCGAAAGGTAGACCGCAGGGCGCTGGCGCCCAGCAATCTCCCGCTTGCCGCCAATCCGGGCCCCTGGCGCCGGCGGGGTACAGGCTGAAACACTCAGCAACACCCCGCAAGCAAAGCGACCGGCCGCGCTGGCAGACAGGCCGGTCCGTGCGCAAGATCGAGTCGCGGATGTGCTGCCGCAAGTGAGTGCGGCTGTGCGCAGACAAAAAGGCAGCGACTCTGCGTGCACGTCACTGTCTTTGCTGGCCAGTTTGCCACACCCATGCATACAAAGTCAAGTGCTGCGATTTACCGGGTTGCACCCAGGAAACCATGCGCAACCCAGCACACTGGCCACCGCGTTGCATGCAGCCAAGAGCCAGCGGAACTCAGCCAGCGCTGAACAAGGTTGAGACACGGCCAGCAGCAGAGAAATTCAAAGGCCTCAGATGCCTGCACCCCTTGTTGCGCTGGGAGGCCTGTGGCTGCCCCTGACAGCCAAGCACCCACAGATCTGGCTTTCCCACAGGCCTTGCCCCCTTTCTCCGCTGCGCTTCACAAAGTGGGCCACTCACCGCCAACATAGCCTGCGCCAATGCAGACGATCTTCATCGTAGCAGGTGGCAGCAGGTCACGGGCGAGGCTCTGGGCTGCAAGGGGGTCCCGATTTGAGCCTCAGAACCGAGCAGTGACTACTAGCCTGCAGAGGGTCTGGCAGGCACTTGTACGGCCCTAACCTCACCCTACATGCCTTTCTTGGACGCAGCTCCCGGCATGCACAAAATGCACAAAAAACTGGGCGTGGGGCCTGCGGGAGTTTGCGCACGTTGCGCACATTGGGCTGGGCCCTCGAGACGGCAATGGGCTGCCGGAGCTTGACGCCCGGGTTATTATGGATGCTGCCACGGCTCGCGAGCAAGTGTGCTGGCAGGGCGGCCCTGCCAGGGCCTCTCTGAGTGACCGCGCACGTGCCCAACGGAGCACGCCAGCCTGTGCAAGTATGATCGCTGGTTTGCGCCGCGGCCGGGGCCCAGGCTGGGGAGCAACAACTATGTCACCGACCAGATAGGCCTGTCCCGCGTGCTGAAAATCATCAAGTTTCGGCTGGGTTGCCACCGGCTCCCCATTGTTGCCTTGCGTAACAACAACGTCCTCCGGGAACAGCGCCAGTGCGTGAAGTGTGCCTCTGGCGCCCTGGGCGACGAGCAACACCTGCTTTCCGAGTGTCCTTTTGTCGCCTGCGTCCGTGCCGAGTATGCGCACCTGTTTACGCCTGGGTGCACCATGCTGGAGTTCATGCAGCAGCGGGACATTCGCGGCGTTGCCTGCTTCATTCTCGCATGCCTGAAGACCTACCTTGCCCCAACTGTCCCAAATGTCTCTTGACCTGTGGGTATGGGATGCCTCGCTTGCTCGCTTGCCTGATCAGCCCTAGTTGGCTGAAACAGGCTGTAACCAGATACGCCCTGGGTGCGCCGAAAGGGGCGCGCACCCCAAGGGCCTTTCATTCATTCATTCAATCACACCTTCATCGCTCCATCTGTTCTTCTTGGAGCGGCACGCCCACATTTACAGTACTGTGCAGGCGCAGGATCTTTATTTACTTCGATGGCACTGTGCCACTGGCGTAGGCCTGCAGCATTTGTCATCTTCAGCCTAAAACAACTTATGCTAATAATCTAATAAGCTGCACTCATTCGCTCGCCGCCCCCGCGCCGCGGCCGCTCTTCATGATCCATATCTCGTTGTGACGGCCTGCGGCGCCGCGAACGCGTTAGTCTCTGCGCAGTGCAAGTTCCGCGGGAGCAAGCAGTCTGTGAAAGCAACCCGACTGCCACAACAACTTCACACCCCTTGCCCAGATTGCGCAGCAGGCGGGCGCGACACAGCGGGCAGGCCGCGCAGGAGACAGCGCAGCCCGCGCGTGAGCGCACCCGTCAGGCGGAAAGGCGGGTCGTAGCCGGCGGTGAAGAAGAGGCCGGACACGAAGTTCTCGCCCGCCTTGGTCAGCTTGTCCGCCAGCGCATTGGCCTGCTCGATGCAGACCGCCCCCGTCATCAACCTACAACTGTCCGAATTTTGGGATCTGTGTTGCGCGCTACTACTGCCTGCTGCACGTGGCGAGCCTCGCGCCCCGCGTCCCCAAACACCCTTAAATCACGCTGCATGTTGGGACAATATGATCAGACAGCAGGCACATGCACTGCAAACAGCGCAACACGGAAGTGCGGCAGCAGGTTCACAAGAAGGGCGCGCCACCTTCAGGCTGACGGTGATGTCGTCCTGCCCAAAGCCGCCGTACTGGCTGACGAAGAAGGTGGCGCTGGGCGTGTCGTGCAGGTAGACCGCGCGGTTGGTCGGCTCCGGCGTGTCGTCCTGCGCGGGCCAAGAGCAACGCCGCTGACTCAAGACTGCCAGACTCGATACAGGTTCGCTTGATACGACGGACCAGCCGGGAGCACGCGCTGCACGGCAGCCTACCTTGGGGACCGCAGGCAAGTGCTCTGCAGGCAACACACTGGCACCCGTGCCTCGCCTAGATTCATAAGCGGTGACCGCCTTCAACGTACTTTATGCATTTGCTTGTCCGCAACAGCAATAACACAGGGCGCTCATCGTTCTCCGCATCCCTTTCAGGTTTTAGAAACGTACCCCACAACATTCGAAGCTGCTGCACCGTTGCCAGGCAGTCCAGTGCCAGTATAATAGCAATGTGACAAAACTGGCGGCTGGCTGGGCGGTATACCAGGGTGCTTAAGCGGAGCCCCTGGGGCACGCCTGGTCAGCAAACGGCACGAAAAAGCTCACAGTGAAGTTGGACTTGCAGAAAGGCCCCTCGCCGTGCTCAACCTTGGTCACGACCTGCGAGCGGTATCAGCAGCCTTTTCAGTGTCCCACAGGTTCTGCTCCCGCCGCTTGCTGTGCCCTGCACGCTTCCTTTCCTCACGAGGACAGCACGTGTTTGCACCATATATGCGTGTGCGGACAAGTGCAGATAGCACAGCACAGCTACAGCCATGTTGCTGGCTCGGTCATTAACTCGCAACAGGTAATATACCGCACCGGCGCAGTCATGTTGATCTTGACAGAAGCCTCGTTCTCGCCTGAGATGTAGTCAAACAGGCGCTGCGCAGAGCACAGGCAAGTCGTCATTCACCTGCTCCATCACCAGCAGCATGCTGGACAGGTATGCAGCCACTGCCTGCGCAAAGCAGGCGCAGCCAGGCCACCAGGTCCTTGGGGCCGCAGCACCTTGAAGCCCTGCAGAAGCGACGCGCTGTACAGGTAGCCCTCAATGTGCGTGGAGGCCCACTTGCCTGCAGGCAGGCGCACGCGTTGCAGGGACAGCACAGAAAGCTGAGAGGTGGGTGCCAGCACGCCGCAGTCTGTCCGGACGCACCCTTGGCATACGTCCGGACCTCATAGTCATCGTTCACGTCCCCAACAGTGTACTGGGGGCAGTCCAGGTCATGGCAGAACCACGGGGGCCTGGCCGCGGCGGACGCCGACGCAGCACACAGCAGGACGCTCAGGCACAGATACACGCTCTTCATCTTGCAGAGGTATGAGAAAAATAAGCGCTCGACACGCACGCCTTGCTTGTGAACAGCAGCAGACCCCATATACCCTCTTCCCATATGTCACAGTGTGTATCGAGCGCACTTGTCTCAGCGTGCCACTCAATATCCGCAAAAGTTGGTTCTTATAGGAGGAGGGAGCGGCAGAGAGCGCATCCGGCGGGTCTGCGCGTGCCAAGTTTTCATCAGGGACAGTGTGTAGCTTGCGGCCGCCTGCGGGCTGAGGCGCAGGCCCGTGCGTGCACTGCTGCGCAGGCGACCAGCGTAGGCCAGCGCATGTGGGTGCTCGTGCCACCGCAATGGACGAGGTGCCACCGCCAGGCGCGGATCCGCTCAAGCCCCTGGCCTCTGACCGCTGTGTGGTTCTCTGTGAAGCACAGCACAGGTTGCATTGCCGTCGTGCATGTCGGGCTGCTTGCAGCTTGTGTCGCTGAAGAAATATTGAACCGTGAAGCCGCACGGCTATGCTTGCTTGCCTGCGTGACGAGCTGTCTGGTTGGGGTGCAGCCAGAACGTGTATTCTGTGTGTAGGGACTGCCCTGGTGGAGGAGCTGGACAAGCTGCTGATGGTGCAGCTGCGAGATGGGCGCAAAATCATGGGCATCCTCAGGTACGCCGGTCCTTGCTCCTCTGCAACAGTGGACTGCTGCGCCATGGCCGTGTGTGACACCCGTGAGTGACCAGTCATAGCCTGAGTCACTGGTGTCACACACCGCCAGAATACCTGTGACAGGCTGTGAGTGCTTGGTGGGTGCCGCTCAGGTTGTTGCGGCTGCACCGAGTGCGGGGTTTACAGAGGCTGTGCACGGCTGCTCAGGTGGCATGTAAACGCGGGTCACGCTTGTCAGCAGCCGCCTGCTGTGAGGCGAGGCGCTCAGCGCTTGTGATGCGGCGTGTGGAGCCCCTTCACCCTGGTCACCCGCTGGTGCAGGCGCGCTGACGTGGTGGCAGAGGGGCGTGCAGGGGGGGACCGCAGCTAGAGGGAGTCGAGCTGTATCCTTGACGCCTTTCTGTGGCGCTTGGTGTGCTCAGCGCGCCGCGCCGCGCCGCGCGCAGGTCGTTCGACCAGTTTGCCAACCTGGTGCTGGAGGCGGCGGTGGAGCGCGTGATCGTCGGCGCGCTGTACGCCGAGACGCCGCTGGGCCTGTACGTGGTGCGCGGCGAGAATGTGGTGCTGCTGGGCGAGATCGACGAGGCCCGCGACCCGCCGCCCGCGCTGCAGCGGGTGCGCGCGGCGGCGGCCCCGACCGCTCAGCTGCCTCGCTGCCTGCGCGGTGGGGCGCGCGCGAGCGCGAGGCGCTGCGTGTTGCGCCATTCCACCTCTTGCGCACGCGGCGATGCTGCCGCGCTGTTGGCGTGCCTGTGCCTTGCCGTCTGCGCTGCATGTATCCCGGCATGCAGTGCCTGAACATGCTGTGCCGGGCTTGGTCGCCACGGGTCTGGGTGCCGAGTCGCGCGAATTTTTGCGGCGCTATTGGCAGGCAACAAGGCTCCACGAAGAGTGTCGACGCATGCACAGGCTTCCAGATAGAGGGCTTGGCCCTGCACCCAACCCTAACCCTGACGCCTTCGGCGCGCGGCGCAGGTGACGGAGGCGGAGATCCGGATTGCGCAGCGCGCCGAGCGCGAGCAGGAGAAGATAAAGAAGACAATGAAGGCGCGTATGGACTTCCTGGACCTCATCGACTGAGCGCGCGGATGGGCGCGCGCTGCGCGGGCAGAAGGGCGCGCGCCGCGCGGGCGCGCCGGCGCGGCCGGTCCGAGGCCGCTGCGCTGCTGAGTGCGCGCATGTGGCTCTTGCGCCGAGCCGGGGTTGTTCAGCGCAGGGCCGTTGCCCAGGATTTGTAGCGCATGCGGGCAGCCCTGCAGCGAGCATGGGAAGCCAGGTTGCTGGGGTGCCGAGCACGCCCCGGTCCCGCACTAGGAAAGGAGCCCATGCATGCGCGCCTGTGTGCGGGCATGCTCTGGCACCATGACAGGCTGCCAGCCGCTCGCATAGCGCTCTCCAGCGGTCCTCCAGCGCGCACCCACCCGCAGCTCATTTTTGCATAGCTGCGGGCTGGGGCCGCAGGCGCTCCCAACCAAGAGATTGGGAGTGAAGCTTGCTCCGTTGGGGACGCTGCAGTACCCCTGGTCTTCATCATCCCTATGCTGATGTTGAGGTAGGCATATAGCATGCGCCGTATGCAATGGCAGCTGGTTTGCTGGCAGGAGCCTTTGTGCGCACTGCGCAGGCGCGCCTTTTGAAAAGCGCCGGGGCAGTTATAGCATTGCATGGGCGCGCATTTTAGAGCGCCCGCTGGGCTATAGCCAGTGCAGCACCGCGGCCCCAAGAGGCAGGCGCAACATGGTCAGCCGCAAAGCTAGGATTCCAGCCTGGGATGATCTTCCCATCAAGCGACGCTATGCACCTGGCTGATGCAGGGCCCAAATCTCCTGATGATTCTGTGGAAGGAAGAGTACAAGGGTATATTCAAGAGGTGACTGGCACGTGCCCATGCTGTGTAACTTCTGCAGTGCCAGACCATGCGATGGAGCGCCCTTGCTATGGCAGGGCATGTCGCAGGAACAGAGTAAGGTCAGCGCACAGACAGCAAGGCTGCCACTCTGCTCAGTCGCGCTGGGCAGTGCACATCACCTGCTGCGAGGTTTCTTCAACCGGCTGGCACTGCTACATGATGACACAGGCATGTGGTGCGCATACACAAAGACAGATCAGCTGCTGCGCCGAGCGGCACGCCGCGAGCAGCGGCCGCGCCCCGCCGGGGCTGGCCGCAATGCTGCTCCATGCACCGAACGCGAGGACGCGGCTGCCCCGGGCGCTACATGTAGAGCAGGTGCACGCTGAGCGGCAGCACGAACGGCTCCAGCACACCGCGCGCCAGGAAGTAGCAGCCGGCGCCGAGCGCGATGCTGATCGGCAGCGCCGGCAGCGCCTTGCGCGCGAGCGCGAGCAGCAGCAGCGTCGCGCCCAGGCCGGCCACGATGCCCAGGTAGGCCGCGAAGGCGGCCAGCATGTCGTACATCGCCGCGCGGCCGACGAGCACGCTGTAGAAGATGAAGTCGCCCATGCCGAGCTTGATGCCGTCCGGCAGGCCGAGCTCGGAGCCGTCCTCGTCGTCGGTGGCGTGCCCGGCCGGCGCGCCGGCCGCGGCCGAGCCGGCCGCGCCGCGCGCGCCGCCTGCGCACGCGTGAGACGCCGGGTCGTTGCCTGAAGGCGGGTGACGTGGCGAGCGCGGGACCTGGCGCCGGGGGCCGGCGGCGGCCCGTCGGGCTGGCTGTGCAGGGTGCTGCGCCGGCTGGTACCTGCTTGTGGAGGCCCGGACTTGTCACGCTATGTCTGCCTCGGCCACAGCAGCTCAGCGCGGAGGGCACGACATCCGGACTTGGGCGCACCGTGCGCCGGCAGCAGAGGCTGCTCCGCATCCTCCTCTGCGGCGGCGCCGCCGTCGCCGCTGAAGCGCCACGCCGGCGGCGCTTCAGGCGGCGGCGCGGCCTGCGCCGAGCCTGATCGCGTCGCGCCGCCGGTGCCGGGTTCGGCTGGCAGGGCGGGCGGCGGCTGCGCGCTGCTCCTCGCGCCTGCCCCGCCGGCGCCGGCGCCGGCGGCGCCGGCGCCCGGCTCGGGCACCGCTGCCCTGCCGCCCTTACGCCCGGCCCCCGGCGGCGCGTCGCCGGGATCCAGGCCCCCTGCTGCCCTGCGGCCCTCGCCCGCCACCCGGTCCAAGGCCGGCAAGGCCCCGCCAGGCCCTGCACCCTGATGCCTAGGGCCTGCCGCCCGGCCGCCCTCGCCCGCCGCCCACGCCCCGCTCAGCGGGGCCCTGCCCGGCGTTGCGGCCTGGCCGGCATGCGCCGCTGCCCCCCTGGCTGCATCCCCCAACGCCCGCTCCGCGGGCGGCCCTGCCTCGCCGGGCCCGCCGTGTCCGCGCACGGCTGCATCCCCCGCGGGAGGCGCCGCGGCAGCCACGCCCAGCGGGGCCACCTGGCCGCACGGGTCACAGCCGGCGTGCGTCACAGACGCTTGCGCGCACAAGCGCGGAAGTGCGCCCACAGCCAGCACGGGCGCAGAGCACGCCTGTCAGCAATCCACTGCAGGCAGCTTATTACAGGGGCTGAAACCAGTAGGAATGAAGTACAGGGGCTTGATGATGCGCATGTCCGCTCACCGGCGTGACGGCCGCTGCGGCCAGTGCGGCCGCGGACGACGCTACGGCCGGGCGCGCGCCCGCGCCGGCCGCACCGGCGGCCCGCCGCGCGCCGCGCGCGTCCCGAGGCGCCCGCCCCTGCGCCGCCGTGGCAGGCTCGCGGCCTCAGGCCGTAGGCGCCATTCAGAGGGCGTCGGCCTCCGCCACCATTCACCGTCAGAGTCACATGAGGGCAGCAGGGCGCGCGACGCTGCATGGCTTTAGTGCGGCGCGGCGTGCGCGCGGCGTGCGCGCGGCGTGCGCGCGGCGTGCGCGGGCGCGCGGGCGCGCACCACTGGGCGGCCCTCGTAAATGAGCGCCGGAATGGACTCCTCGCGCTCCTGGGCGAGCTCGACCAGCACCTGCGCACGGTCAGGCTGCGCATCATGCCAGATTGGGTTTGGATAGCCCCGCGCCCGTGTCCAGCTCTCAGCATGTGGCCGCCTGCGTGCGGGCGCAGCAGAGCACCGCGGCACCCACACGACGCTGGACCTGCCTGGCTCGACGGCGCCAGCACATGATTCAGAGCTTGGCTGCGAGCTCGATCGCGCGCATCATGCATGCCAGCGTTCTGTCGCTTGCTGCGCTGCACACGCGCGGCACGAGCCGGCGTCGGCGCCGCGCGCCTTGAGCGGGCCGACGGGCGAGAGCACGGCCCACAGATCGTACAGCGCCATGCCGAGCAGCAGCACCCAGGTGGTCCACTCGGGCACGAAGGTGAAGATGTACGCGGTTACCACGCCGACGACCACCAGGTAGCCCTGCTTCAGGCCCAGCGGCGCGGGCCAGAAGAACAGCGCGGTCACGCCCACGACCTGCGCGCGCGCGCCTGGCATGTGCGGTCCTGGCGTATGCCCCAGTGAGTCTGCCTGAACAGGTGTGGCCGCCCGACCTCGCGTGCTTGGAGGAAGGCAAACGTGCGGGGCTGCGACGCAGTGCGCCGCGACCAGGCCTGGCCTGACGGCGCGCACAGGGCTCGCGCGGCCGGCAACCACGGCGCATGGTGCTCCCTGTGAGCATGCCCTAGGAGCAGTTGGAGAGGCTCAGCGAGTGTGGGTGCGGTACGCCAGCGGGCGCCGGGCGCGCCGCAAAGTTGTACAGCACGAAGGTGAACGACACAGCGTCCAGCGCCAGGCCAAGCCGGGCGACCAGCTGCAGCGCGATGAGGCCCGTGAGCGTGAAGAAGATGCTGAAGCCGGCGAAGGCCATGTACCCGTAGATGAAGCGCGTGCACTGCGGCGCCGCCGCGCCCGAGCGTCGGCGCCGCGGAGCTCCGCCGCCCCACTCTGGGCAGCGCTCCCGCGACAGCACTGCACATGATGTGAAGCCTAGTGTCCTGGAGGGCCTGAGGCGGAGGCGCCCGCACCCGGTACTTGAACAGCAGGAACAGGCCGAAGGTCATGATGATGACCGCGGCAATAAAAACGCCTGCACGGCAGCACACGCTTCAGCACGCCTGCAACGGGGCGAAGGCAGCTCGCCCTTCACGGCGGTGCGGGGGACAGGCGCGCGCCTGCATTCTCCAGCGCACCCTCAAACTTGGTTGTCGCGGAGTCTGAGGGCTGCGCAGCACATGCATGGGCTTCAGGGCGGCTGGTGGACAGCCCAGCTTGCCGTCTTGCCAGGGAGGGCGTGCTGTCAGGGGAGCGCGGTGCTGCGCTGGATCGAGCACGCCTTTGCCACGCTTACCTTTTCGTCGTAGCTTATGGTAGCAAGGCGCATCACGGCGGAGTTGGAGGCGCCGCTCGGGTTGAGGATGCGCACGAGCAGCACTGTAATTGCGATGCATATCGTCACGGGCGCGACTATGCCTGCGCTCGGGGCGCGTTGTGCCTCAGCGCTTTGCAATTGCGTTGCTTCACAAGCGTGTCTCCAGGGGTGGCTTTCACCTGTCACCTCCTGGCCCAAGTCGTCGAGGATGCTGTGCTCCATGGCGCGCAGCGCAGCACTGAGCGTCGGCCTGTGCTACAGGTCCACAGCGAAGGCGTGTGCTGGCGCCAGGTGCCAGCGCTATGCCATGACTGGTCGCTCGGTGACTCCAAGTGGGTGTTGCTACCTTCATCTCTGGCCAGAGTGACCATGGTACACTCAGCCCCATGGCCCCTGGGGGGCCCATGCATGGGAAAGCTTCTTTGCAGTAGCACCTGCATGAGCTTGCAAAGTGCTTCAGCCAACCTGTAAATGCATACACTGCATGTCCAGTCTGGTGAAGGCAGCCGGCTCAGGAGGACGCAAGAGTTGACTACATCCTTCCAGTCCTAGCCTGCACCCGACCGGCACTTGCCCGCACATGAAACACTTTTTTGAAAACAGTAAACCATTTGCCGGCACATGACCGGACAAAAAGCAAACAGACAGGCAACTGCAGCCACGGCATGGCAACGCGCTGCCACCGGTCGTTGCAAACAACCCTTTGCTGGCAGGTCCTAGGCAGGCCGCTGGTCAGGAGGCACTGGGGCGCTTGCACAGTGTGCAATGCACACTGAACAGCCTGCAGAGTCTCACGACTTTGGCCCAGACACTATGCTTTATACACCCCACGCTTTCGCACGGCGCCGCGGCAGCTCAAATTAGGTCAAGCATCGTCACAAAGGCACACGTGCTGCCTCCGCCTCTGAAGCACAGATGCGCCTGCAAGTGCCAGCACACGACCATGCTCAGACAACTGACAACTGTGAAGCAACAACATACAGCATATCAACATATGGCCGAGCTTGCACACCAGAAAGGTTTAAATTGAGCAGACTTATAAGTGGCTGATGTGTGCTCTTCAGCGCAAATACAGTATTGCGCATCACTTCCAGTGTTGTGTCACAAAAAATTGGGTCCATTCCGCCCCCTTCGCAGCCTGGTGCCCCCGCCGGCGTCCCCCCTGTGGCCCCTGCGGCCCCTATGACCAGCTCATAACTTCAGTGCATGCATTGGTGCCTCACCTGTGACTTCCGGGGCTCCCCGCATGGCGCCGATCCGTCAGGCCGCCCGCGCACATGTCACGCTGCCACGCTCGGCGCGCGCGTCACGCCCCCTCCCTCAGGCGCCGCCGCTTCTGCGGGAACACGGCCCACCAGGCCTCCGGCAGCGGCCGCACGGTGCCGAACTCGGCAGACCACTCGCCGTACCTGACGCCTCTGTCCCCTGCAGCCCGCGCGCTTCCACTGGCAGCCTCTGCTGCGCCCAGGTCATGCGCGCCGCCGGGGCCGTCGGCCTCTCCTTCAGGCCGCGGCTGCCCGGCGGCGGCAGCGCCACAGGCCTCCGCGCCGTCGCCGGAGGCGCCTGCCTGCCGGGCTCCAGCCTCGGCGCTTGGCGGCGCGCCCCGCCACTCGGAGCCAGCAGGCGCCGAGCCGGGGGCGGCCTCCGCCGCAGCCGCAATGCGCATGGCCTCGGCGAGAGCACGCGCGCCGGCGCCCGCTTCCTGCTCGCCGCCTCCCGCGGCTAGCTCCGCGGCCGGGTCTTCCTCCGCTGCTGCCCCGGGGCCGCCTGCCGCGGCCTGCAGCGCGGCGAGCGCCGCGCCGCAGAACGCGCTGCGGGGCCCCAGCACGAAGGCGGCGACGCGCGCGCGCGCGGCCAGCCCGGCCGCGTCGCGCGCGGCGGCCGCATCCGCTTCCACGCGCAGCTGCTCGTGAGGGGGGTCGCCCTGTGTCGGCGGGGCGCCGCCTGCGGACGCCGCGCCGGGGCCGCCAAAGTGGTAGCCGCCCCACCACGGGCGCCGGTCCGCGACAAGGCCGCACAGGCGCGCCCACGCGCCCGGCGCGCCGCTCGCGCCGCTGCGCGCCCTGTCCGGGGCCTGGCGGCCGCGGCTGCCGGCGCTCGCGGCCTCGGCCTGCGCCCGCGCACAGGCCTCCAGCGCGCCGGCCAGCGCATGCCACGCCGCGTTTGCGAGCGCGCCCTCCTCGACCGCATCCGGCGCATCGCCCGGAGCCCCGGCAGGGTCGGGACGGCAGGCGGGCCCGCAGACGTCCAAGTAGAGGAGGCAGGCCTCCGCGATATCAGCGTGCGGCGCCGCGCTCGCACCCGCCGCGCGCAGCAGCGCCGCGAGCGCGGCGCCCGCGCTCGGGTCGCAGCGCAGCACGGCGAGGTAGGCCTCAACTGCGTTGCCGCGCGCGTCGGCGTCGGCAGGGGGCCGCCGCCCGGCGGCCGGCTCCGGGCTGCGCGGCGCCGCCCGCGGCGCGCGCCGTCCGGACGCGACCAGGAGCAGCGCATGCAGCGCGGCCGCGTCGGCGTCGCCGGGCGCGGCCGCGCGCGCGGCCGCCGTGGCCGCCGCCGCCTGCGCGTGCTGCCCGCCCGCGCACAGCAGCTGCGCCGGCCCCAGCGAAACTCAGCGCCTGCTCTGCCAGCACTCACGCAGAAGTGCTGGCGGCATGCTGCCAGGCAGTCGCGCCGCTCGATCGGGAAACAGGCGCCGACTCGCGGCGCGCTGGTTAGGGTGGCCTAGGGCGCCTGCCTGCGCGAGCACATAGGACAGCTCGGTCGCGGCCGGGCGCAGGGCGAGCGCCTCGCGCAGGTGCGCCACCGCGCCGCGCCAGAACTCGGCGGCCTGGCGGCCCGCACGCGCGCCCGCCACAGGGTCGTGCGCGAACCAGTCCAGCTCGGCACCTTCGCCTGTGCGGCGCGCAGGGGCGTGAGCGCTTTCGCACACTGAGCAGTTAGGACTTTGGCGGGGCGACGCAGGAGTGCATGGGCTGGCGCCTCGGATGGTTTTGGACGGCAGAGCTGTACGCGCTTCTTGACGGTGCGCTCGCTGTGAAGCATGCAGCAGCAAGGCAGCCCAGCATGCAAACTAATTATCGATCATCCTTCACGCTGCACATCCCATATCAAACCCGGCAGCACGAGCACGGCAGCCCACCTTGCAAACGCAGCGTGTCCTGCATGGCCAGGGTGGAATTAAGAAGGAGTTCTCCAGGGCCGCTTTGGACTGTACATGCCATGCGCACGGCCAGCACATGTGATGCACCGTCTCGGTCAGAGCCCACAAAGCATGTATGCGCGGACATCCGCACCGGGCATGTCGGCGGCGGCGGCGGCGCGCTGCGCGGCAGCCCACTGCGCGTGGCGCAGCATGCCCTGCATGGCCAGGCAGTGGAAGCGCGCATCTTCGGGGAGCGGCTGGCCCGGCAGTTCGCACAGGGCGTCGTATGCCTCCTCAAAATTATGCGCCTGGTGCATACTCCAACCTCAGGTCAACACTAATGCTCCCAAAACACAAGTGTCAGGATGCGCGAGTTGCAGGGCAGGTGGTGCGCAATCCGACATCAGGCCAACCCGTACGCCGCCACCGTGACCAGTGACAGGACGCGCGGATCGCAGGGCGGGTGACAGTGCACTGCGGTGGTCACAACACTCAGCTACACTACCTCTACTTTCATCTTCCCCTGAGCTAGCCATCTGCAGGCAGGAGCGCAGCTGTGCGGACATCATGCATGCGCGCGCCTGTATCAGAGCAGCCACCAGCGCCGCCTGAGCGGCCTCCGCTTGGTTTCCCTTCCCCAGGTGGGCCTGCAGCATCGGGACTGCACCTCTCAGCACGCCGATGGCATGCTGGCAGTGCATGACCGCTATCTGTCTGCGACGCTTACGCATGCCTAATGCCCGCTCGGATGCAATGTAGGAATACTGGCCAGGTACCATCGCAGTCAGCAAGAAAAGCGTGCAGCAGACAGCCAAACTACCCAGCCGCAGCTAGAGGGCACATGCAAACCGCATGGAACCCTTATCGTGCCGCTACTCCATCTCTGGTCAAGGCATCCCAACCAGTTGAGGTGTCATCACCAGATCACAGCATGCATTGCAACACATCACTGCAGCTGCCAAGTCAAACCCTAGGTGTTGCATGCTGTGCAGGTGCGCTGAGCATGCCTTTATGCGCCGGGCGAAATGCTGCGTGCGGTGCAGTGACGGTGGCTGCGGGCCCTGCCGCAGGGCCTCCAAGCCCCCAAGCAGCGCGTGGCCCCGTCGAGAATCTGGGTCGACCCTGCTGCTGCCAACTTCGCTGGTACGCGCGGGGTCCTGCTCCCACCAGCAGCGCTTTCACTCTTAGATGAGTCAAGCCACGCTTTGTTGGTTGAGTCAGCGAGGAGTGCCGTGTGCAGAAGCATGAAGCAGTGCTGCTCCTGGCTGGCGCAGTCAGGCACTTGCCGAGGCTGGCGGGCCTCCCTGGAGCAGTCGCTGCTATACAGTACATGTGCAGAGCAGGGAAGGCGGTCTCACGTGCACGAGCAGGAGCGTCGCGGCGGCGCCTGCCGCGCGTGCAAAGTCGTGCTGCAGCAGCGCCTCGTGCAGCGCGGCAAGAAGGTTGTCCGAGTGCTGGCTCCGCCAGCCCTGCAAGCGCTTTGAGTCAGCGACAGCGTACACGCTGACAGGCAAAATGCTGAAGCAAAGTGCTGCGCCGCAAGCACCTGTGCAAGTGATGGCTTGGCATAGGCCGGTCCGCGATAGGGATGTGGCGCCTCCGGGCCATCATCTGGCTCCTCGTCCTCGTCACTGGCGGAAGCGGACATACTCGCGTCCGCTGGTCTCTCTCCTAAATGACACCCCTTGACACATCTCCAATCCAGGATGCACCTGTTTCAATTTGACGGTGGAAGGTTTCTGGGTAGCTGGAGCAAGTCGCGACCAAGCCGATGCAGCTGCATCGGAGTGCCAGTGGCTGTCGCAGACGCAGACGCTAGGCTGCGCTGCAGTTCCTTGCTGGTGGAACAGAGCCCGAGGCGTTGGCCGGACGTGCACTGCCTTGACTGGCATAGCACAGACCGTTGACCGCGCAGGTAGTACGTGCCACAGTTCCTGAGGACCTGTGCGTGGTGGTCGCACAGCGAGGGAACTCGTGAGCATCCTTGAGCAACAGCGCATCAGCATCAGCCACGACCTCACTTTGCGAAACGCGCAAGTATGGTGAGCCAAGAGTATTCCCTTTTTGTAGCAGTGTTGATGTGCGCGCTGGAGTGTGGCAGGGATGCGCTGTGTTTGCAGCGCATGCACACAGTCTTATCTGCCTGGTATGACTACTCGCTGTGCATCTGCGCAAGCAAAGTGCGTGTCCTGCGCCTGCAGTGCGGTAAGAGACGCGAGGTGTCAGGATCACCCTGCTACTGACTCGCCTGTCCATGTGAAGGCAATCACAAAGAAGGACTTGGTCAACGCAAAAAAGCTGGTGGCAAAGTATGTGAAGGAGGCTCCCATCAAGGTGTGCGCTGTGTGGCTGCTGACCTGGCTGCAGCTATGCACTGAGCAGTGAGCCAAAGCGCTGTGCTTGTAAGTTGACTGACGCATCGCTGCTACAGCCGCTCGTAAAAAAGAAACAGTCGCGGAGCAAGAAGCGCGCGCGGGAAGCGAGTAAGCTCGTGGAGGAGTTTGGGTGCGTCGGATCCCTATCACCTGCAATTTCTGCGTGGACGCGCTGCGTGAAACTGACTCTGTAAAGTGTTGGAGGCTGAGTGGCTGCTTCACACCGCGGCTACATTGCTTAGCAGAGCACAGGGAGGCCTGCAGCGCGTCTGACACAGGTTTCAACGAACAGGCTGTGCCCCATCAGCCTGCAGCCGATGCGGCGTCCAGTGCTGCCCAGCTCGGGGCAGGCCTTTGACGAGATCAGCATCGTGAGTTGCACTCTCGCTGGACCACAGCATTGCTGACTGCTGCTACTGTCAACCTCTTGCTGGTGTCTATCTATTGTCGCGTCTGTCTCGTAGCGAGCCGTGCTGCTTTGAGCACTAGACGGACTGACCCGCTCCTGCAACCTGTCTGCAGGTCCGCTACTGCAGCGATGCTGGAGGAGACAGAAAGCGCCGGTGCCCTGTCAGCGGCGCGGCGCTGAAGTTCAGCCGGGGAAAGGTCACGCGCACGCCTGACTACGCGCTGCGCAACGTCATCCGGCACCAGGCCGTGCAGGCCAAGGCGCGCCGGCAGCTGTCATGGTCTTGTGCATGGTCTCCCATTTAGCCTAAGTGCTAGGCGTAGGCTTTGATACTTGGCATGCGTCGGGGCAGAGCAGTCATGACAGCGGGCGTTGAATAGGCGATCCTCATCATTCAAGGGGTCTTGAGTTGTACAGAGACATGCTGACAGATGAATTCTGTTGGCAGGTGTACATCCCGCCTATTGACAAGGAAGAGCTGGTGCGAGACCTGAGGGCGGCGATCGGCGGCTCGGAGCGCGTGTGTGACCTCGCCCTCCCCAAGGTAGTCCACCGCTTCCTTTGTGCCCTGATGTGCCTCTCTGTAGCACTCTGGTAGAAATCACCCGTCATTATGACGCTTGTCGCTGTAGACGAGGTCTACAGCGCCCAGGCAGCCACCTCACTGTGTCAGTTGCATCAACGTTTGGTTGTACTAGTTTTTATAATGGCCGCCGCGGGAGGCGCACACGGCTCTTACAGCACAGCACAGCTCAGGTTGCGCATGCAGCATTGAACGCTGCATGCAAGTCGTATTCGTGGCACAGGTGGCATTGCATGGCATGCACCCGGGATGTGTGGCATGGAAGCTGCTGGCGCTGCTGGGCAGGACCTTGGCCGAAATGGCGCCCTGGTGATGAGAGGTCAGCTCTGTTCTCCCGCAAGCATTCTGTGCAACACACGCCGTTCCAGACTGCGTGTCCCTAAGCAGTCCCATTGCTCCGACCTGCTGGCGTGCTGAGCGCGGCGCTCGCAGCGTCCGCCGCGGGCGCAGCCTGGCGCCGCCGCGTTCGCCACCGCGGCTGCATGCCGCCCCCGCCCGGGTCGGGCCAAGGCGCGCGCGCGCAACGCAGGCGGTGGTGGATGACGCATACCTGGGCTACGTTGGCGTGCCGGAGCTGCTCGCGCTGCTGGGCGAGTCGCTGGCAGCGGCCTCGGCGCCCAACGGCGCGGCGACCGCGCCGCTGGGCGTCTACCGCGCGCTGGTCGCCGAGTGCCTGGCCTGCCGCGCGCCCGGCATCGTGGACGTCGGCCTCGCGCAGCTCGCGCTCGCGCCCGAGGCGTGGACCTGCCCTCGCGTGCTGGCCGAGGCGCTGGCCGTGGGGCAGGACCCGGACTGCCGCGGGCAGGCGCGCCCTGCCGGCGCCCCGCAGCAGGCCCACATGTGCCCTGTGTCTGCAGGTTACGCCACGCTGGCTAGGGTGCTGTGCCAGGCGCGGACCTGCCCGTGTGTGGTCGTGCCTGCGTGAGCCGCGGAACAGGCACCTCAGGTGCGCGGGACGCTGGAGGCGCGCGTTCAGGGGGGCTCCGGGCGCTGCGGCAGGTGCTCAAGATCCTGGAGGCGCAGTTCCAGAAGAAGCACTACTCGCCGGCGCAGGCGACCGCGGTGCTCAGCTTCGACACCGAGTCGGTGCGCAGCGCGCGGTCTCAACGGCCGCACTCCTTCTCGCCTTGTGTGATGATGCAGCGCTTGTTGATTGCACGCTAGTCCAAGGAGAATCGTTCAACGCTTGTTACCGCCGCCAGCGTTTTGCACTTTTCCACCACAAATTCTCTGCAGCGTTGCTGCTGTGAGTATAATGCTTCATGAGCCGATGGGGCGCCGTGTTGCACCAGGTGCCGCTGCAGCAGCAGCAGGCGCGCATCGCGGAGATCGTGCTCAGCAACGGCAGCCACGGCCTCGTCAAGCCGCAGGCGCGCGTGCTTGTTCGCCCGGGAACAGCCGTGTCCGTGCATGTGTGCCCTGCAAGGCTCTCGACGTCGGCTGCCCTGTCCACTGCATGCGAACGACCGCTTACGGCCTTGAAATCGGCAAGTGGAGAGGGTTGGGGAGTGCACTTGCTGCGACCCCGCCTGCGGCGCTTGTGCTGATGCCGCTCGTGTCGCGCAGGGAACCTGGCGAGTGGAGAGATTAGGCAGTGCATGTGCTGCACCCCGCCTGCGGCGCTTGCGCTGACGCCGCTCGTGTCGCGCAGGACGAGTATGTGGGCGTGCTCAATCTGGCGCTGCGAGTGCGCAGCGACCTCAGCGGCTGCCTCAGCAACGGCGCCTGCTCGTTCAACCTGTGGAGCTCCGCCATGCTGGCGCGCCGCGACTGAACCCCCTTTTGGTCGCAGAGGGTGGCTGACAGGGCTTCTGCAATGGAGAGGGGCTGCGTGCGGGTGTACTGCATATCCTATGCACGCATTGCAGCCTCTGTCTGGGTGCCTGCGTCAGCCTGCATAGGTTTCTGGTATGCTATTTGAATGGGCCAGCCCTGCTCGACGTGACCTGCTTACTGCGCGGGCTGCTGCCGCGCAGGCGCTGCGCAAGACGGGCACTGGCGGCAGCCTGGACGAGAACAACCTGGAGCGCCTGTTCTGGCGCGAGAACCACGCGGTGCGCTGGGCACCTGGCAGCGCTGCCCACAACCTGCATGCCGCACACGTGATGGACCTTGCAGCTTCACACCCGTTACTAAACGCTTTAGTCGATCATGGGAATGGGCCCATGGCCTGCCCTGAGTGGCCATGGCACAGTATGTATTTGTGTGTAGTCCACCACTGGACTAGTTGCGCATCACCATGCGACCTGATGCTAGCAGTGCGTGTGTACTCGCAACTGCAAAGCCCGGCCTGGTGCTGCCCCCTCTGATTGCCGTGGGAAGGACGCCAGGGGCGCGGTGGCATGCCGGCCTGCCCACACACGCTGCTTGTGGTGACGGGGCGACCGCCCTTATTAATGCGCGCGGTGCGCAGGTGCTGACGGCGCTGGCGGCGGAGCAGCCGGCGATTCTGGAGTGGCACCTCGCGCGGCACCCCAAGCGCGCGCTCGCCCTGTGCATCGCCCAGATCGGCCGCGACCCCGACGACAGCTTTGACGGCGTGGCGGTGCGCGCCGGCGCTGGCATCCAAGCAGTCTGCGCGCCTGGTCGCGGGCGGCGCGGAGCAGGCCAGAACTGCTTTCAGCGCTCGTTGGCCTGCACCGGGCTCTGGGCATGCTCTCGTGACTGTATGATGAGCTGCGCGCCTGTGAGCTGGGCTGGCAGACCGAAGTTTCGGCCAGGTGTGCGCAGCGCTTTGCACAGAGTGCCAGGCACTGCCGCGCGAGCCAGTGTTGCATACATTGCAGGGGCCGGTGCCTGCCTGCCCGTCCCCCTCGCACCCTCACCCAGTCAGGACCCCGCCGGGGTGTTGTGCAGATCGGCGACCTGGAGTACTCGTCCGACGAGGAGATGTACAGCGACATGGAGGACCTGGAGCCGCCGCCGCGCCGCGGCGTGCTGCACGGGCGCGCGCTGGACGATGAGGCCCGCGGGCACGGCCCGGGGGCCATGGGCGGCTTCCCGGGCGCCGGCCAGGGCCGCCGCGTCATCTACCATGACCTGAACGAGCACTGATGCGGCAGCGGGTGTCGGGCCGCAGAGGGTGCGGGGGTCAGGGCGCTGACCTGAGGGCTCAGCATGGCCTCGCGGCAGCTGCCTCGGATTGGGGGCCTCACGCCCTCTTGTCCTCGCCCCACAGCATACACTTCAACCGTACGGGCAGCCATCTGGGAGCACAGCGGCGATGGTGAAGGCCGTGGAAGGGCTTGGAGGGGTCTAGAGCTTAAGGGCTTGCCCACAATCAAGCATCCGCTGGTATTTCGCGCAGTGCATGCGGGCGAGGGTGCATGCGGGTATAGAGAGCTGAGCTCCTGGGGCCGGCCATGTGCGGATGGACGCAGGGTGGGGTCGCTTGCAGCTTTTCAGCCTGCATATGGCAGGGGAGGGGACGAGGGATGCTGGCAGCGAATGGCCAGCAGTGAGCAGGGCAGTTACAGGGGCAGCGCAGGGTATGTGTACCAGCCGCGAGGTGGAGTGCACAGTGGTCACAGCCGCTGTTAGCCGTGTCGGAAGGGACTGCAGAGGAAGCGCCCCGATCGAGCGCCATAAGTGAGCAGCGGGGAGTCACACGGGAGTGTCAACACTGGGCTGCTGCCATCATTGCATGGAGGCACGCGTGGGACGTGCGCATTGCGTATTCACCTGCGTGTTGTGGCCTTGCCGCCCACTGTACAGTCGCACGTGCAGCTTCAGGATTGCATGCAGGCATCGCTACTCACTCTTGGGGACGCCGTTCTCCAGGCCCTGACCGGCCAGGTGGGGGAGGCGAGGGGGATGGCAGCGTGTGTACGCTAGAGCAGGGGTGCAGCTGGCGGCCACCCATACCAGGATGGCAGCTTGACATTGCAGGGGGAGCGCTGAGCTGCCGCGGTATGTACTGCTATGTACAAGTATTGGGAGTCCCTGCTGGCGCAGCACCCTTGGCGCTTGCACGGCACTTGCTGCAAGGCTGCGGAGCGCGCTTTCCTCTGAGCAGGTTGGCTCTGCTTTGCAGCCTGTGTGGGCAGCCCTTGCTGCCGCAGAATTGCTTGTAGCTGTGCATCATGCACCAGTGCAGGCTCTGCCAAAGTTTTGCATATGCGGCATGCAACCTGGGGGATGATCCCCAGCGAATGCTTCGAACAGCAGTGTAAGCTTGTGTGTGTGCGGTGCACGATGCCATTCTCTGCTTCCCACCCTCGCGACAGCAGCTCGGCTTTACATGCTGGCCATTCTGTCCAACGCATCACTGAGTCTGGCAGCATGCATCAACCATGTGAGATATAGAGGTGACAACCTCTGCATGCGCTGCACCTGGCACCGTAATGGGGCCGCCCTATGGTGTGGATCTCCAGTTCTGATGCCACAATGCGTTTGTGTGCCGCAGCAGCAGAGATGACATGCAAGCTGTTCCAGCCGACCCTGCAGCAGGCTAGTCCTCCCTCGGGCAAACAACCGTCTAGCTAGGACATTCTGCCAGCGCATACACATCCCCTGGCTATGCCACGCACGTCCTGCAACGCGCTGCTCCAGCATGAGGCTTATGTATGCCTGCTTGCAAACTCCTGCGCACCACGCGCACAAAACAGCCTCAGCAGCTGGGTGCAGTAGCCGCTCTCTCCCATTCGAGACACAATGCCACTCTCGCCCCTGTTTACTGGCATTGGCGGAATCTGCAACAACGGCATATGTCAAATCTCTGCCGGCCTGGGCCTTCGGCACCAGCGCACAGCCTGCCACGTGACAGCCACGCAGGCCGCAAACAGGCTTCCAGAGCGCGCCTGCATGAAGGCGGCCAGTTCCCGCACGCCGTCCATCGGCATGGAGTTGTACACCGACGCGCGCATGCCGCCCACCGAGCGGTGGCCCTTGAGCTGCACCTGCGGCGCCACAGCTCCCACCTCGCACATGCCCTGTTCGTGCCACCGCGCATATCTGGTGCAGCAGCAGTGCATCTGCGCCCCGGGTGCAGCAGCAGAGGCGCGGGGAGTGCTGGCGGGGACCCTAACCCTATCCACCCTAACCCTATCCACGCAGCGCGCACCATGCCCCGCTTGGACGCCTCGGCCACAAAGTCCTTCTCCAGCTCGGGGCGCGACGGGATGGTGAACGGGATGTTCATCAGCGAGCGCGCGGCCTCCGCCACGGGGCTGGCGAAGAAGCCGGCCGAGGCCGCGATTGCGTCGTACACCACCTTGGCCTTGGCCTCGTTGGCGGCCTGCACGGCCTCCAGGCCGCCCTGCGGGCGCGCGCGCGCCCTGAGGATGCACAGGCCGCAGGCCGGCGATGCGGTTGCAGTTACGCGCTTATTTGCATGTGCTCTGTCAGAGAGCGTCGCTGGACAGGCACCCATTTGACACCTCCTCACGCGCGGTGTGCGCGGCCGCCCGGCCGCACCTGGGCCAGCATGTGCTTGAAGACCAGGCCGCACATGTAGATGCTCCAGCAGGGCGGCGTGTTGTACATGGACCCCTCCATGACCTGGTAGTCCAGCACCGCGGGCGTCTCTGGCCTGCGCGAGTGCGCGCGCACCCCCCCCTCGCCGCTGCGGCTACGACAGGGACTTGCCGCTGCAGCTGCGACAGGGACCCGTGCCTGCCGCAAGCGCGCAACCGCGGCCATGGCGTGCGACCCAGCAGGGACTGCTGGGGGCGAGCCCCATCCCTTGCAAGGTCAGCCAGGGCATCAGGCCTGACAGCCGTGGTGTCCAGGCCGGGGCGAGCGGCTCAGGTCGCGCCACAGCGACAGATCCCAGACCCGGCCCAGCTGATGGCGCCGGCGCGCGCAGCGTGCCCGCCAGCCGCAGGCTGTTCCACCAGTGCAGCACGCCACGGCTCGCTGACAACGTCTGACCGGCGCCCTGGCCTGTGAGGTGCCCCGCCACACGAGCGGCGCGCCTGGCGTGGCCGACCAGGTCCTCGCGCGCGATGACGACCACAACGCCGGCGGGCCCGATGTTCTTCTGTGCGCCCGCGTAGATGAGCCCGTACCGCGCCACGTCCACCGGCTTGGAGCAGAAGTTGCTCGACATGTCGGCCACCAGCGTGGCGCCGCCCACGTCCGGCGCGCCCTTGAACTCCACGCCCTGCGCAAGCTCCACGAGGGTTACAGGGCGGCTCTGAACAGCACGCCGAGCACGTGCTGGCAGGAGAGGTGCAGGCTGGAGGCTGCCCGTCCGCTCGGCTGCCGGCGGCGTGCTAGCCACATCCCATGTGGGCTGAAAGCCACGGCACCACGTTGTGCTGCTGCACCTGCTGTGCTGCATGAAGCAACTGGGGCTTGACGTGCCCGGCCGCCAGCGAGGCGACACCCATGTCAGTGCAGGCACTCATCTCCAAGCAGAGCGGGGTCTTGCAGCCGCATTTAGCCAAACGCGCTGCTCATAGTTGCAGGCGCAATGCGCCTTGTCCCCGCAGGAGCGCCTGGTGACGGCCCTAACAGTGGTCAGACTGCGGCACGCCGCGCCTGGATCGTCTCGTTGTCGCAGTAGTGAACGTATGCGGCGCCGGGCGTCAGCTGCCAGCCGTCGCGCGGCGGGATGCTCTGGTTGTCGCCCTTGGCGGCCACGTTGGAAGTGCAGTACTTTTTGGCCTCCTCGGCCGCCTTCTTGCTCCAGGAGCCGGTCACGATGTGGTCCACGGTCGCGCCCGGCGGCGCCAGGTTCAGCGGCACCGCGGAGAACTGCGACGTCGCGCCCGCCTGCGCGGCAGCGGCAGCAGCTCAGCGGCGCGCGGCTCTGTTTTTTAAAGGGAAGCCGCACAGTGGCCGGACGTGTCAGCGCTGCGCAAAGCTCGCCTGGCAAACCTGGCCGACAGGGCTCAGGCTCGTGTACTGCTACTGTTTTTCACGTGTACTGCTAAGGCACGCAACAGTAAAGCTGCCGTGCTCGGCCATAGGCGCCGCCCTCCTGAGCATAGTTGAAGCACCAATATTTGCATAGTTGAAGAAGCGTAAGTTGCGATCGAGCGTCTTCCCAGAACAGCGAGCGCGCCCTTTTCAAACAGCACACCATACTACTAACCTGCACAGACCGGAAAGCACCACCTTTTGCCCACCAGCACACGCCTGCACTCTGTCAACCGCACTTTTGCAACTGTGTCCTGCACCTTCTGCACTGAGCAGAGCACGCAACAGCCGACCGGACGGTCTGCCGTGCGCTTAGGTAATACCAAATTGCAGCTGCTGCTGGTGATCCGCGCCTGCAGAAACAGCACGCGGTAGTTCGCGGGAATAGCCAGCAGCGTCCGCAGGTCTGCCTCAGCTTCCTCGATGATCTGCGAAAACTCCTTGCCGCGGTGGCTCATCTCCATCACGCTCATCCCGCTCCCGCGCCAGTTGAGCAGATCCTCGTGCGCCGCCTCCAGCACCTCCACAGGCAGCACCGCGGGGCCCGCGGAGAAATTGAATAGCCGGCCGTGCGGCTGCGTTGACTGAGCGGTGCCGCTGGCGGGCCGCGCAGGCGCCTCCTGCGCCATGACCGCGCGGGGCGCGGCAGGGGCGCCGCGCGGCAGCCGCGCCCGCTGAACAGGCAGTCGCACCGGCTGCGCCTGCTGTCCGGGCAGCGTGTGTGAGCCGCCGAGCCGGCCGCTAAACATGGCCGCGCGCGGGTGTGTGGGGTGCTGCTTTTGCTCCGATGCACCTGCAAATTATGATCGATAACGTTGACACAAATATATATATTGTCGTTCAAGTTTCGGCAAAAGCCGGGAGCCTCCACGTGCACGCCAAGTTTGGCACAAGAGAAAGCAGCTGTGCTTGCTTGGCTGTACTATTCTATCGCACAGTGCGTTGATAGCGTATATACAAGGCGGCTGCGGAGCAGGCCGGGCCGTGGTCGTGTGCAGGATGGCCGGCCGGCAAGCAGGCGGCGGGCGAGGCCGCGGCCGCGGGAAGGTCATTACTGACCCGCGCTTTGCCCGTGTGCAAACAGACGCGCGCTTCCAGGTCTTCCCGAACAAGCAGCGCACCGTGGAGATTGATGAGCGCTTCCAAGGCGCGGCCCCGGCACCGCACAGGCCTGTTTGCCTTGTATCGCTTGAACGGCGTGCTAGACTCTTCGCAACGAATAGTTGTGCTAGCACGTCGTCGCCGCATGACGTCCTGGGCCGCCGTCCAGGCCTGTTCAATGACAAGGACTTCCAGGTCCGCGCACCCGTGGACAAGCGCGGGCGCAAGGCGCGCGACGTACTTAGAGTCTCGCTCACCGCTTACCTGCTTGTGGGACAGTCTCTGTCGAATACAAACGAGTGGACTGGTGTATGTGCATTGCACAGGTTCACAACGTGCACAAGAACGAGGACATGGCACGATACTACCGCCTGAAGGACACGGTGCGTTGCACGTGCTCCACATCGTGTGTCACGCAAGTGGCACATTCGGTCTGTTCACCTGGTTGCACAACCGGTCTATTTACCTGGCTGCATGCTTCCATGGAGCTGCTGTCAGTTATTGTAGAGGCAATAAGACAGGACCAGGTTTGCCGGTGCAGGACGGCGAGCATGCGCGCGAGCCGCTGGAGGACGGCGGCGTGCCTGCAGCGCTTGGTGAGGATGGCTCGGCTGGCGCGCCGCCGCCTAGCAGTCCCCACAGCAAGGAAGGCAGGAGCCGTGAGCGCAATGAGCAGGCTGCGCTCGACGGGCCAGCGGCTGGCCGCGCTGCAGGCGCACAGCCTTCGCGGCCGCCGGGGAGTGCGCAGGTCACGGGTGAGGGCGCAGCTCCGCGGCGGGCTGGCAAGCCGGCGGCAGCGGCCGCGCGCGCGGCGCCGGCCGCGGCAGCTCGCGGCGCAGGGGCGCGCGCGGCGGCGCCGGGGCGGCCAGCAGGGTCGGGGGCCGGCGGCGGCGGGGCTGCGGACGAGGACGGTGAGAGTGACGGGGAAGAGGAGGAGGCGGAGCAGGACGAGGCGCGGGCGCGGTGGGCGCGCATGCGCGGGCTGGCCGGCCCGGAGGAGAGCAGCGAGGAGGAGGAGGAGGAGGAGGGAGGCGCGCACGAGGCGGCCAGCAGCAGCAGCGCGGGCGACGGCAGCGGCGCCGAGCTCAGCGAGGTGCGCGCCTGCGCGGCGGCGGCCCGGACGTGCACTGCGCTCCTGACGCTGCGCGCGTGCACGCTCGGCGTGAGTGATCATGAGGGGCGTGCTCCTGAAAGTGCCGACCAGCCTTCTGAGCTACAAGCAAGGCTGCGGGGGTGAAGCGGTGCGTGCAGGTGAGGTGTGTGCCCGGCGTGCCTGCTGGCAGGGAGAGGGTCTGGGCCTGCAGGCTGCGGGGCTAATGCTTGTTGCGCCGGCCCAGCGACGCCACCAGCTTGCCTCAACGCTACAGTCGCCAGCGGGGCAGCGCGATGCGGGGGCTGCAGGCGCTGCATGAGCCAGCAACAGACAGACATGCGCGCGGGGGCGGCCGCAGGAGGAGGAGGACCTGGGCGCCTGGGGCGCGGGCGCGCTGGCGGCCAACCCGGCGGAGGCCGTGCCGGTCGCGGACGCCGACAGCGCGCGCCTTGCGGTTGTCGACCTGGACTGGGAGCGCGTGGCCGCGGTGGACCTGCTCGCGCTGCTGTCCTCCTTCCTGGGCCAGGCGCGCCCCTATCTGTCCGAAGCGCGCCTGAAGCGCGCCGTGTCCGATGCGCGCCTCTCTGTCTGAAGCGCGTCGTGCCTGAAGCGCGCCGCGAGCGCGCGCGCCATGATGAGGACTTGTGAGCTGCTCTATGTCGCATGAGCCCCTGCATGGAGCGTGGGGTCATGCGGCGGCGAGCCGGCGGCGCGCGGCGGAAGGCTATGGGAGTGTGCTGCCCCGCAGCGCGGGGCGCGCGCATGCCAAGCGCGCCGCTGACGCGCGCGCCGTGCGGAGCGTGGCGTCACGTAGCAGCAATCCGGCAGCGCGCGGTGGAACGCTACGGGGAAGTGCCGCCCCACAGCGGCGGGTGCGCGCGCAGGGTCAGCGGCTTGAGCGCGTGAGCGTATACCCGTCCGACTTCGGCCTGGCGCAGATGGCGGAGGAGGCGCGCGCGGGTCCGCGCGCGCTCTTCGGCGACGCCGCGCCCGGCGGCGGCGGCGCGGCCGAGGATGAGGCTGGCGCGCAGCCCTCAGGTGAGCGCAACGGGCCGCCGCCGCCGCGCCTCCGCTCGGCGCCTGCTCCTGCATGCGGAAGCACGCATGAGCCCGCTGCTGGGGCAGCACGCATGCTGACTAGGTCCCGAGCGTCAGCGGCAGGCGGGGCGCTGCCCGGCAGCCAGCGCGCTCGTGCCTGCCCGTCTCATTATGCCGGCGCCAGGCTCGTTCGCGCGCTGGTCGCTGTAGGACAAGGGCCATCAGCACAAGGGTCATCAGCATCGTGCGCACTGCCCCGGCCTCCACCAGATCTATACGCGGGCGCCCCGCGCCAGGGGAGAGCTCTGACGAGGAGGGCGAGAGCGCGGGCGAGGGCGGCGTGGACCAGCGGCGCTTGCAGCTGTACGAGCGCTCCAAGCTGCGCTACTTCTACGCGGTGGCCGAGTTTGGCAGCGCGGCGGCTGCCGCGCACGTGTACGCCGAGTGCGACGGCCTGGAGTTTGAGCGCAGCGCGAACAAGCTGGACCTGCGCTTCGTGCCGGACGGGCAGAGCTTTGAGGGCCGCGAGCCGCGCGACGTGGCCACCACGGTGCTGCCCGCGGTCGCCTGCTGCATGTCAGCATGCGGCAATCTGATGTTTGACCTGTTTGCCTTGGATGGCATCTGTCTGCGTGTGCGGCCGGTATCACAGGCTGCGGCCTTGCAGGGAATACAAGTCAAGCGGACTCGGGTTTCCCAGGCCAAGCTTGCCAGCTGTTCTCGCGCCTTGACCCGGGGTCCCAATGCAGCAAGCGCCTGTCCTGCCGCCGGCGCAGGTGCCCCCGGGCTATGCGCCGCCGCCGGCGTTCGCGACCGCGGCGCTGCAGCACACGCGCGTGAAGCTGACGTGGGACGCGGACGACGCGGTGCGCAAGCGCACGCTCGCGCGCCGCCTGACGCAGGACGAGCTGCACGAGGACGACTTCCGGGCGCGCCCTGCGCCCTTGCCCTAGCCATGGCCCTAGCCTCAGCCCCTGGCCATAAAGCTGCTGGCTCCTGACTGCTTGGTGTTGCTTGGGCAACCTCAACGTACTGTGGTGTTTGTTGGGTAGCTGCATGCAGGCTCGCCGCGTAACGATACATCGCAGGGACGGCACTGGCGCCTGTTGCGTGCGATGGCAGTCAGGAGTGATGCCAAGTGAGACAGGCAGCAGGTGCTGCTAGAGGCGGAATAATGGCTGATATGAGGTCATTCCCGTACGTGGTCTTCGAGCTGGCTCGCCGCCCCGCAGGCGTACCTTGCCCCCGCGAGCGACAGCGAGGGCGACAGCGCCGGCGACGCGGACACGCGCGACGGGGACGGCGCGGACGACGCGGAGCGCTACCGGCAGCTGCTGCTCTCCGAGGGCGGCGCGACCGCCGCGGCACAGCAGCGCCGCGGCGGCAAGGCCTGGGCCGGCGGCGAGGGCGGGGAAACAGAGGACGAGGAGGAGGAGGAGGAGGACGACGCGCGGGGAGCGGGGGCCTTGGGTCGGAAGGCAGACGGCCGCGGCGTCGATATGGAGGTGCGCCACCGCGAGTGCGTGCGGTCTGGCAGGGCCACGACGGCACTGCTGCGCGCGCCGGCAGGCGCCTGTCTGGGTGAGGCGACGGAATGTCGTGGGGGGGCTTGGCAGGTGACCTTCACGCCGGGCCTGGAGGGCCTGGCCGAGCGGCTGGCGGGCCGCAAGAAGGACGCGGCCGCGCGCAAGGCGGAGACCGTCTGGCAGGCCTACCTGCGGCGCAAGGCCGAGCGCAAGGCCGCCGCGCGCGCGCGCGGCCGCCACAACGCCAGCAGCGGCTCCGAGGACAGCGGCGCCGACGGCGGCGCGAGCCCGCCGGCGGGCGGCGGCGGGGACGCCGACGCCTTCTTCCAGCACGAGGCCGACCCGTTCGCTGACCCCTTCTTCCAGGCGCGGGCCGCTGAGCGGGGTCCAGGGCGCGCTGAACGCGCGCGCATGCCGGCAGCCTGGCAGCAGCCGTGGACCACGTTCCTTTCCCGTTGGACAGCGCCGTGAGGCCGTCGGCCGGGCGGGCGCGGCAGCAGAGTGCTCATAATTGTGGCAATTCTGAGCGGCCCGCAGCCCCTGCTGTCGTTTCAGACGCGTCCTCATAGTATGGCGAAGGCCCTGCAAGCCCAGCAAACGCTAGCGCACCAGCCAGGGAATCTGTCTCCCGCATACATTGGGACTTTTGCAGGACCCCTGAGGAGCAGTGCACCTTTACAAAGGGGCCGGTGCCAGCTGCTGAGCTGTCAGCTGCGAGCGCAGTTGGCAGTGTAATGCCCTCCCATGTTTCTTACAGAGGGTGATTAAGGGTGAATCACAGGGATGCTACCCTGACCCTCTGCTTCAGCCTGAGCGTGGCGTGTAGGACGGCGGCGACGGGCCGGCGCCGGCGAGCGGCGCCGCGCGGGAGGCGGCGCGCGAGGCCACGCGCGAGAAGCGGCGCGACGAGGGCGCGGCGGCCGCCGCTGTGGCGGCAGACGATGCGCGGCGGCGCGCGGAGCTCGAGCTGCTGCTGCTGGACGAGGAGCGGCTGGCGGCAGGCATGGGCCTGTGCCCTTGTATATTGGCACATGGCGGGCCGGTACTGGCTTGTGCGAGCAGGTGTAGAGTCTACCCCTGCTACACTGTAGACAGGCACCAGTCCGGCAGGGCGGCCCCGGGGGGGGCGGCCACGCGCAGAGGGTGCCCTTGGGGGCCTGCTGCACTCGCCGCCCCCACAGTTGCGTATCCGCGCTGCGCGCACATGCCAGACACCGGCCGCGGAGGTGTGCTGCAGATGGTGCCGCCCTGCTGGGGGATTGAACACGCCGTGCCGGGGGATTTGGGACGTGATGAGGAATGCTTTTCAATCACCAGTTTCTGCGCTCGCCCAGGCGCGGCTGCGGGGACGGCGGGTGCAGACGGGGGCGCCGGCCGCGGCGGCGCGGGCGGCGCGGGCGCGAAGCCATCGCGCAAGGAGCGGCTGCGCGCGCGCCGCGAGCAGCGCGCCGCGGCGCGCGCGGCCGGCAGCGACGACGAGGGCCCGGCAGCGGGCGCGGGGTTCCAGGTGCGCACTGTCCGGACGCCGTGAAGGCCTTGGTCCTCGCGCGCGCGGGCGGCGCGGGGCAGGATGTGTCAGCGTAAGCACTGACGAGCTTGATGTGGCTTCGTGGCTGCGCCGACTCGCTGCTGTTGCGATGCGCATGCTGCTTGTGCACGGCCGGCGCCGGTGAGCTGGGCCGACATCCAACGCATTGCGAGGAGCTGCAAATTCAGCCTTGCAGACAAATGATTCGCATATATACTATGAGGCGCCTGCCTGCGGCGCGAGCAGGCGGACCTGGCGGACTCGCGCTTTGCGCCGCTGCTCGGCAACCCCGACTACGCGCTGGACCCGACCGACCCGCGCTTCGCCAAGGCGGCGGGCGTGGCCGCCGCGGCCGCCGCGGCCGCGGCCGCGGCGCGTCGCGGCGCGGCCCCTGCCAGGGCCGCGCCGGCCGCGCCTGACACGCGGGCGCCGGTGGACCCGGGCACAGCTGGTGCGAGCTCTCACTACTGTGTCCCAATCCCGAAGGGTCCTGTGTAAATGCTCTCAGGGGAGCCTGCTGGGGAGCCTCAGTAGCCGCTGTGATAGTAGGGCGGCCCAGATACCTTGCGGCCAGCATCACCTCGGACGCGCCTGCAAGTGAGCAAACACTTTGTCAGACCCTGTCATGCTTGCTGTCATGCTGCAGCGGCCTGCGCTGCTGCATGTCACTCATGTGAGCTGGGATGGAGTCTGTGCACGAAGAGCTGCTAGAGGCGCCGTCACTGTCGCCCTTTGTTGCCGCCGGCATGCAACGTGACGTGGTCGTGCTGTCTTCGCGCCGCATCTGCATCGCGCACCATGACGGCCTCGGGGCCCGGAGTAGAGCTGAGCGGGCACCGGCTGTGGCAGGCGCGGGCGCGCCCGCGGCCAAGCCCGGGAAGGAGCTGCGCGCGATGGTGGCGTCGCTCAAGCGCAAGGCGGGCGCGGCTGCGGCGCCGCGCGCGGGGCCGGGCAAGAGGAAGAAGAAGGGCGGCGCGGGTGCCGGGGCTGCGGGGGCGTAGTGCATGTTTTCTTTACCCATGCGTATGGGCGTGCAAACGTGTGTGCGTCCTGTGCCTTGTGAAAGTCAATGCCCTGCCTGTGCGCGCTCCGTTTGTTCCCAGATACCCTGAAAGCACATGCATGTTTGTCATGTGCGTGTCGACTGGGCACCAGGTTGCGTTGCACGAAAAAATTTGCACATTATGCAATCAGGCGCCAATGAACCTGGTCATCCTGCCATGGCCTTCTTTAAGATGACCAGCAGACCTTCCATATGCACAGCGTATAATCTTAATACACCCATGACAACACAGTGTGTCCACCTATCAGTGACGCCCGCGCTCAGCAGCGCCGCTCACAGTGCTTCCATACATGCACCACAAAGGCGCCGCGCAGGCGCTCAGCAACACCCCGGCTTGTGAGCAGACAAGCAACCAGCTGAAACCAGTCTGGTCTGCTTCCCAAGGCATTGGATCTGGCTGCCACATGCAGCTTGCAACGCTGCACGCCTAGTGCTGTAATAGAGCAAGTGATGCCTCGCTGGCAGCCACCCTTCGGGCCAGACATGCCGAGCCGTAGAGGGACAGCCTTTGCACCACCGCGCGCGCGCACTACCCGACCATGGCGCGCTTCCGGCCCCGCATGCGCACTGCGCCACACAGTTTTGGAGCGCTGGCGCCTGGTCATCACAGCGCGCATCTGCTGGCCCATGCAGCACGGCCGGCAGACACAGAAACATGTTTTTCTGTGCCTAAATCATGGCTGTGAAGCATGGCACGCAGCAGCAGCGCTATGCTCTGACAGGAGCGTCCAACGACACGACCGACACGGCCGACATGACACGGCCGTGGCGCACCTTCCGCGAACTTGTTGAGCGTGGGGCACCACAGCCTGGAGTGCTGGCGGTAGGATGCCAGCACGTCGTCGAACTGCGCACGCGCAGTTGCGCACGGTCGCCGCACGCGCCACATGTTGAGCGCACAGCGCCAAGCATTTTGCAGCAGGAGGCCAGCACAGTGGCGTCAGGACATCCACCTTCACGAAAAGACACCCTGCGAGCCAAGGTCGGCAGCCACGCCTACCCCCACAGCACTCGCAGCAGCCCACACTTGGCACAAGGTCTTTGCTGCTGGAGAAAGAACTAAGCTTCGCCGTGCCACACACGCCCAGCACTGCATGCAGCTGCCGGCGCTGCCCGGCGCCGGGCGCACCAGGGGCCCGCAGGAGGCGTGCGCGCTGGTGAACGACCGCTCCAGCACGTACAGGTCCACGGCCTTGTCCTCGGCGATCGTCGAGTTGGAGCTCAGCCCGAAGTCGATCACGACCTGGGCGGCGCACCGCGCGCTATACAGCGAGCTGCGCCGCGGGCTGTGTCGCGGGGGTGCGGGGGACTTAGCCATAAGTTCAAAACTGCCTCGCAAGCGGCATGACGCGCAACAGGGCCGGCGCATGGCGCAGCACATTAGCGTCGCGTGCGTGGTACGGCCTGCCCTACCAGCGCGCTGTCGGCCTCCCGCACGAGCAGGTTGGAGGTGGTCAGGTCGCCGTGCACCACGCCGCCGTCGTGCAGCGCCGCCACTGCGCGCCCGATCGCCCGCAGCAGCTCCATGCGCGCTGCACAAGCAGCGGGCAGGGACTTCAGACATGCGGCTGCACTTGCAGCAGATGGCATGTGGCTGTGTGCCCACACTCGCACAGGGCTCAGCTAAGCAGAGCATGCCGCTGGGCATGCACTGAAGCATGCCAAGACAGCCCTCTAGCGAAGACGCGGCGGGAGCCGGTGTCACGAGCACGCCTGACGGCAGCACTTGCAACGGTCGGCGTCTGGCAAGGCAGGCATGCACGTCATGTTTCACTTGTGTCCCTGTAGCTTGTAAGGCATGCTGGAGCTGCCAGCGAGAGAAGGCAGCACAGCGTAATCGCGCTGCAGGCTCGGCGACACTCCCAGGCACAAACAGTGCTGGGCTGCGCAGCAGCCACTGAGGCAACGCACGAGCTGCGCCGGGCGCACCCTCGGGCTGAAGTTCTCCGTCTTGCAGCGCTTGCTTGACAGGCATGCCCGTCACGCGCTCAAAGTAGATTGTGCTCGCCTCGTGCTCCACGCAGAGCACGCATGGCGTCAGCACGCCCAGCTTGCGCGCACGCAGCACGCTCCGCACCTCCTGACGCCGTGCAGGGTTGAGCTGGGTTCCTTGATCCTACAGGAGCGGCTGAGGCAGTCTGCTTGGCCAAACGCGTACTCACGTGCACGTTCAGACTTTGGTGGCCACAGCTCCACAGGTAGCATGCCCAGCTTTGACATTTTAGTTTCACCCATGCAACTTGGCACTGTGCAGGCCGCCAGTCACGGCGCTGTTTACGGCACGCAGCTTTGGCAACTCGCAATGACTCCAAAGAGCTGATTTCTGCATCCCTTATATGTTTCTGTTATAGCACACTCGCAGACGCACTCTTACAGAGGCACGCCTGCGCCTGGTTGCAGAATGCTAGGCGTGCACCTGCCGGAGCCGAGACTGCGTCAACCTGGTGTCCAGCGCCGGATGTCGATACCTCTTGCTGAAGCGTTGCTTCAAGATGGCAGGCCTGCCCAGGTAGACGCCCTCCCAGATGCGCTGCCGCGTGCGAGTGTCAGGCTCATCTGGCGGCTGCAATGTGTTTTCTCAACGAAGCAGCTTATGGCGACGTTCCAAACATGCGTTGTTGGGGACAAATGCGGGCACTTACAGCTTCAGCGCCTTGCTGTATGAGTTTGCAGCTCTGCAGGCCAATGATGGGCTCCTCATGCTCAACATGTTTGCTATCCGACACGCCAACGCTGTCTGCTTGGGCGGTGCCGTTCATATTTGTGCTATGCTGCGTTGTTGGCACCACTTTAGCACCAGACCTTGGGCTGCCCCAGTCCGCGTTTAGCAGCACGGCATTGCGCAACCAGCAGGTTGCACGTGCGTCTCTTCCAGCAGTACTTCTACACCAGTAGAGGCAGTGAGCTACGTAGCAACCAACACAGCGCAATAATCAACACTACTAGTTGGCCGCGCTAGGAGGCAGGCCTGCCCAGGTAGACGCCCTCCCAAGGGGCTTCTGTAGGGTGTTGGCCTGCAACCAGTGACTGGAAGTGGGAAGGCGCTGCAGAGTAGTATAAGCGCAGTGAGTAGAGGGGAGGGGCAGAATAGACTGGCAATGCTTGCTGTGCTGAGTGCATCCTGCACATATTGATGATGCTTTGCTGTAGCAGTGCGACCAGAGCAGCGATGCGAATACCGTAACACTGTGTTATAAGAGACCTGTGTTGTTGTGTGACACACTCGCGTAGCGTAACCAGCAAGCGCTGGTTGCAATGGACCAGGGCCTCCCCTTCGCCAACGTGTCGGCTGCCTCGGCAGTGCTGCTTGCGCAGCTGCAGGGCCTCACGCAGGCTGGCGTCCCGGGTGCCGCCGCCAATGCTGCGGCGGCGCTGTCAAACGCGCAAAAGGAGCAGCTGCTCGCGTTCCTTCAGCAGGCAACGTCCCCAAGCGTGAAGCTCCTTGAGCGGCAATGCAACCCTCTGCGCTCTCATGCAGGCTGGCACAAGACTGGGGGCACCTGTGTGACGACGCTGTCCTGGCCTCGGCGCAGGCACAGGCGCAGCAGGCAGCGGGCGCCGGCGCGCGGCTGGCCGCGGGCGCCAGCACGGCAGGCAGGCCGCCAGCGGCCGGGCTGCCAGGGGCCCCGGCGCGCGTGGCGGAGGTCGCGCCGGCGCGCAAGGTCATGAAGAAGCGCAAGCTGGCGCCGCCGCAGGCGGTCCTGCCGGCGGAGCGGGTGCGGGCCGCCCAACCTCCGCCGCGCGGCACGCGCGGCAGCGTCTGGTCTTGTGCTGCTGCGCCTGTCAGAACGCTGCTCACCTCGCGCGTGCCCCGCAGCGCCAGGCGCCGGTGCAGCCGGTGGTGGTGGAGTACGCGGAGAGCGCGCTGTTCTGCGAGCTGCAGGAGCTGGAGCGGCAGGTTGACTACCACATTGCTGTGCGCCGCGCGGAGGTGCGACACTTCTGTGTGGCCTACTCTCACACAGCGCATGCAGGGACATGCAGAGATGCATGTTCAGGCTAACATGCTGCACGAGGATGCGAGGCGCTCGCACTTGTCTTGAGCGCTCCGAGCCTGCAGCAGTCTATGTCTTGGCCAGATCGCACGCGGCTGGTACTTACATACATTCATCGCAGCTCCTGTCATGCAGTGCATGTCTTGAAGGGCATACTGCGCCACAGTAGTAGGGCATGCATTGGCAGTGGAAAGCGTACCAGGCTATGATGCTCACGTGTCGTTGCATGCGCGCTGCATAGTATAAGAGGCGAACATGGGTGCGCAGCTGCGGGAGGCCGTGCGTTGCCCGGAGCGCGTGCCAAAGCGGCTGCGCATGTACGTGTTCAATCGCCACATGCACCAGCCGCAGCCGGACCTACCGCCCTCTCCTGGTGCGCGCGGCAGGCCCCTGCTGGCAGTATCTGAGGCTGGCTAGCAGATTTGGTGGCATGTGTAGGGAGGGGATAATGCAGGTGTCAAAAGACCCTGCTGCACATGTGCAGTGCGGCGGCGGCTTGCTCCAGCAGGCTTATACCCCAGCATGCTTGTACTCGCCAGGAACCTTTTGGAAACCCTGTCCATTCTGCTCAGCACTGCAGCCATGGCTACATCATGCGCTTGTCAGCCATGCCACATGCGTATGTTTCATGCAGGCTGTGTGACACGCAACCAGGCAGCTTGAGCATGTTGAGCCTGTGCCTGTGTGGAGCTTATGGAGCGCGCGCCCGCCCGCTCGCCAGACCCGCCGAGCTGGGAGCTGGTCATTTCGGGCAAGCTGATGGACATTGCCGAGGCAGAGTGCATCCACACCGCGCCGCCAGCGCCCAGCCCGGCGCCCGGCGCGGCTGCTGAGCCCCCGGGCGCAACGGCGGCCGCGCCGGCGGCGGCGGGTGGCACAGCCCCAGCGGCGAGTGCTACGCCTGCTGTGCCAGCTATGCATGCCGGGCCTGCTGCGGCGCTTCCGCTGCAGGTGCGCCGTCCGCGCATGGCAGGCTGTGACCTGCCGGAGCAGATGCCATATCGCAGACTTAAGTATGGTTTATTGTGGCTGGATTTCACTGATGCCTCCTTCATGGCTGCTCATTGGCAAACTGAGCTGCAGACGCTGCGGCGCTGGCATACAGAGTTTCCACGTCTGGGGCGTTTTCATCTCAGCTGGCCTGCAGCCGAGTGTCCTGCAGCAGCTGGGCCACATAAGCGCTCGCTGGCTCGCAGGCACCCATGCTGCATCTGGACCCCCCGGCTGAGCCGCTAACGGCGCACCTGCGGCGCCTGCATGTGCAGCTGGACTCGGAGCAGTACCCCGGCGCAGATGGCGAGCTGGTCTATGAGCGCGCGCGGCACCAGGGTTCGCACCTGAGCGAGATCAGCGTGCGGTGCGCCCCGCCGCTTCCTTTTCTGAGCCTCACTGCGGCGATAACGGAGAAGCAACATTCGCGAAAATGCATGTGCCGCTGGTGGCTGCACGGCTGCCCTGGCGACGCTCGGGAGCGTCGGGAGAGCCAGCCAGCACCCCGGGCCTGGCCGGGGACGCAGGCGGCGGGGCTCCAAGCCCGTGGCGGTGCGCATTGCGGTGGAGGCCGAGCACGCGCTGCCGCGCCACGTGCTGGCGCCGCCGCTGGCGGCGCTGCTGGGCTTTGAGCACGAGACGCGCGAGAACATCACGCGCGCGCTGTGGACGTACATCCGCATGCACAGCCTGCAGGCACGCTCGCCTCATGTCTTGAGCGCCAGCGAAGCCTGCGCTGCGCAACCTCGTGCAATGCCTCACATCAGGGTACGGTGCTGTGAGAGCCACTGCTGCCCTCGTGGCATGCCAGGGGCGCACTGACTTGCCAGCTGACTGCACTCATTGCTGCACCCGTGGGTTGATGCATGACTGGAAGGGGCTCGTCGCCTGCGGAATCAACCTGACGCACAACCTCCGCAGTCGTTGACCGACCCGGGCATGGTCGACTGCGACGCGCGCCTCGGCGCGGTGCTGGGCGAGCCGCACGTGCCGCTGGCCTCCATGGAGCAGCGCCTGGCGCACCTGCTGGCGCCGGCGCCGCCGCACGTGCTGCACTACACCGTCCGGTGCGCGCTATTCTGCCGTGCTACGCCTGTGCTTGCTTACATCACCTCATGAACGGCCTCGCTGGAGCAGCATGCTGCGCCCTGTGCACTGCGCCCGCAACGCCGCACATGCCGCATCGCACGCTGCTTCTGGGCGGGTGTCTGGTTTCGTGCTGCGCTGTGTCAGGGCAGCGTGCGCCTGCCTGAGCTCGCGCCTGTCCACCAGCAAAGATGTGCTGCGATACGAGCGGCCCGCATAAAAGGGGACCTATTGGGGTCCACAGGGTGAGCGGTCTGGCCGAGACGCTGCCAGAGTGCTATGACATCGATGTGGACGTCCCGCGGCAGCCGCGCGACGACCGCATTGGCGGCCTGCTGGACGGTGTTGGCCGCGACCGCAACTTCCACGCGGTTGCGCTGCCCGCTCATTGCAGAAGTCGCATGCCGCAAACGGACGTCAACCTCTTGTTGGGCCGAGTCTTGTGACGCCCGGGCATCCTGCTTGCGATAATGTCCGCAATAGCGGACATGCATCGGAGTCCACAACTTCTTGTGAAGTGCTTGTGTACAGTTTACGCCACTGTACGGCCGACTTATTCTGCCTATGTTGCTCCACCTGTCTGCATCTGACGCGTGACCATGACGGTCGACTGCTCTGCAGATAGACCAGAGGGTGGCGGCGCTGGTGGCGCGCGGGCGGGAGGCTGCGCGGCGTCGCTCCTTTTTCCTGGCGTTTTCGACTTCGCCGGTCGACTTCATCAACGCCCAGGTGCCCCCCTCCCCGACAACCAACACAAGGACTTGGCGCCCTGCCTGGCTGCACATCCGGCATGGCCCCGAGCGGCATCCTACAGCCGGGCAAGTGTGCACCCTGATCATCTCATACATCCACTCCAGCATCCCAGACCTCAACAGACCCTGTGTGGGCATTGCTGCCTTATGTTTTTCATATATAAAGCGTGTTGGAGCCTTACCATATGACTTATCCATGTGTTAAGGCACTGTCACCGTGAATGCACCTGACTCAGCGACTCATGGCCACATGCAGATAGCGAGCCAGCACCGCGACCTGCGCGCGGCGGCCGCGGCGGAGGCGCCCGCGCCGGGGCAGGCCGGCCCGCCCGGCGCGCTCACGCGCTCCGAGCTCTTCCGCGGCCGCTGGGTGGAGGACGCCGTCCTGCGTTTCCTGCATCGCCGCATGGCGGCCGGCGCGTGAGCGCGGCGCGGCGCATGCGCATGCCGGGCAGGGGCCGGGGCTCTGCATATGCATGCGCTGTGTGGATGGAGGACCCGCCGTGGTGCTGCAGGCTGCCTCCGCTCGGCCCGGCGTCTGACATGTGTTTGTTCTAGGCAGGGCGCTTGACTGTATATGCGACCTGCAAGAGGAGCAGAGGTTGTGTGGCAGTGCGAAGTACGTGAAGCTGAAGCAGGAACGTGGGTCGAGAGCTTGGCGCGCTGCCTGATGGGCGACGCGTCCAGGGCGCCCTGCCCCGCGCCAGGCTGCTGCCGTACCCATAGTCCAATGTGTGAGCCAGTCATGTGACGTATGTCGTCTGCTGCCTGTGTGCTTCCAGTGTGTGCGGTAGGGTACTTGTAAGAAGGCTCTAGGTCAATGTAAATGTAGCGTTCATTATCAATAAACCCTTTCTGTCAGGGCACCAGCCCTTGGCAAACCTTTTGCCAAGGGCGAAGTTCCAGCGTTCTGCTCCGTGTGAACTGGCGCCCAGCATCGTTGCACAGCGCCCCCCTGGTCCTGGTTGCGATGACGCACCTGCCAGGCATCCCTTCCAGCCTGGAGGACTCCTTGGACATTGTAATTCCTACCATCCGGGACTTGCATTTTCTGGAGCAGTGGCGCCCCTTCTTCCAGCGCTACCACCTCATAGTCATCCAGGTGCCCGGTCGCGCCGTGCTGCACGCGATCGAGCGCAGCAGTTCTGGCAGCTCGGGGGTTGTAACTGCAGTAACTGCACGGCAGCAAATTCAACTGCAGCGAGCTTGACTGCTTTTGCACGTGCCAGGACGGCGACCCGGACCGCAAGATAAGCGTGCCGGACGGGTTTGACGTGGAGCTGTATACGCGCCGCGACATTGAGCGCCTGCTGGGGGACCATGCCTGGTGCATCTCGTACAAGGACTCTGCCTGCCGGTGCTTCGGCTTCATGGTAGGTCCCCGCTGCACGGGCACGCGAGCTGCGCTGCGCACGAGGCAGCGCACGTATGCTGTTGTGCCAGCATCGGCCCTTGTGTCACAGTTGCCTGCTCCCGCCGGCGCGGGTGACCACAGCACACCTGCGTTCCAGCACACCACACCTCCAACGCGTGTCGCCAGGTGGCGTGCCCTGGAATGCGCGTGAAACAGCGCAGTCAGGAAGTTCCCGACTGGGAAGCACGCCCTGTTTCCGGCGAAGGTGAACGGGTGGAATTTGGACAGCTGCCCACTGGCAGGGACCGCTGTGTGGCGTACATGACACTGCGCCGCGAAGACATGTACGCGCCGGAGCAGCACATCTGAAGCCACCTGCTCAAACGGAGGGCGGCGCTTTGGCGCAGGTGTCGAAAAAGAAGTATATCTACACGATAGACGACGACTGCTTCGTGGCAAAGACGCCCAGCGGCGACGACATCAACGCGCTGGAGCAGCACATCCGCAACCTGCTCACCCCGTCCACGCCGCTCTTCTTCAACACGCTGTACGACCCGTACGCGGCGGGCGCCGACTTTGTGCGCGGGTACCCCTTCAGCCTGCGCGAGGGCTGCCCCACGGCCATCTCGCACGGTGCGCCGCCCCAGGACAGCGCCCGGGACGAGCTTGTGCCAGTTCTGGGAAGCTCGCGCGCCAGTGCGGCGCACTGCTAAGCCTGGGGGCGACGCCTCTGGCCCGTGCGGGGGCTGCCCATTGGCGCTTTTGTAAATGCGTGCCTCAGGTGGGAGCGCCGGGGAGCACCACTCGCCGCGACGGGGGAGCTGGACAGCTTGTGCCTGGCAGCGCGCGTACGCGCGCCCCCCGCTGGCAACGAGCCCGGGCCTCTCGTAGAGGCGCTCTCCTGCCGCAGGGCCGCGTGGAAGCGCCTCGGCCGCGCTCCCACCAGCTGCCGCGCACCATGGTCCGGCGCGGCAGCGCTGCGCGCGGACGTGCGCAGCTGCTGGAGCTCACTGGGGTGGCGTGCGCGCGGGCAGGCCTGTGGCTGAACATCCCGGACTACGACGCGCCCACGCAGATGGTGAAGCCGCTGGAGCGTAACACGCGCTATGTGGATGCGGTGCTCACCATCCCCAAGGCACGCCGCGTCGCTGCGCAGCACCCTGCACCACCTGGCTGGCATGCGCGTGTACGCTCGCATGCATGCATCGCCTCAGGCTGCGCGCGCGGCTGGACGCGCCTCCCCACCCTCGCAGCCTGTGCTCGTGGACTACGGGCGGGTGGCCTTTTGGGCTTGAGCCCAGTCTCCATCAGGCCCCACAGAGCGTTCGGCCACAATCTGCCGGACGACCAGTCCCCAGCGCCTGCTGAACACATCAGCATGCAAACCTACATGAGGCCCTGCGCAGGGCACGCTGTACCCCATGTGCGGCATGAACCTGGCCTTCAACCGTGAGACGGTTGGGCCGGCAATGTACTTTGGGCTCATGGGCGACGGGCAGCCGCTGGGGCGCTATGACGACATGTGGGCCGGCTGGTGCACCAAGGTGTGCTCCCCCTCCCTTTCTCCTGAAGTTCTTCTCCAACACTGCCTTTGCTTGTTCTTGTGTTCATGCCCGTAATTCATGATGTATGTTGGTCGGCCGTGTACGAGCACGCCATGTCGGCTGGGGCATGGTGGAGGAAGGAGGCGTGTACATGCCCGCCTGCAGAGGTTCAGAGCCTGGCTGCTGCGTGCGCGCTGCGCGAGGCAGGCGGCCTGCACCAAGCTGGGCTGAAGCCCAGGCGAGCGGACCGGCAGCGCGGGGAGCAGAGCGGGCGCGGCGCCGCGTGGCGCCGCGGGCCCTCGTGCCGCGCTGATGCAGCCGAGCGCGCGCAGGTCGTCTGCGACCACCTGGGCTGGGGCGTGAAGACGGGCCTGCCCTACATCTGGCACTCCAAGGCTTCCAACCCGTTTGTCAACCTGCGCAAGGAGTTCAAGGGCATCTTCTGGCAGGAGGACATCGTGCCCTTCTTCCAGGGCGCGGCGCTCTCGCCCGCGGCCACCACCGCCGCGGCGTGCTACCTGGAGCTGGCGGAGCAGGCGCGGCCCCGGCTCCACGGGCTGAAATTCCATGGTTGGCATCTTCTTACTTATAAGTCAGAAACTTACAGCCCAATTAGCCTTCGTACCCCCCAAGTTGTGTGTGTAAAGAAGTAGCCTACACTCTGAGGGGTGCTTCCTCCCGCCGCTCGGCCCGCGTGTACTCGGACATACAGTTCCAAATTGGCCTCTCTTGTAAGCAGTGCGCTTCCGCTTGGTGTATATTTGGCAGGATCATGCAGCGTGGCTGGAGCTGCGTGAAGCTGCATACGCCGCGCCAACATGCCCGACTCGCGTCGCAGGTGGAGGCCAAGCTGGGGCACCTGGACCCCTACTTTGGCAAGCTGGCAAAGGCCATGGTGACATGGGTGGCCGCCTGGCGGATGCTCAACCCTGAGCCTGAGCCCGCCGCTGCGCCCTCCGGCGCGGCGGCCGCGGCGTCGACGCCGGGCGCCGCCGCGGCGCTGCCCGCGCCGGCAGCTGCGGCGGCCAGTGCGCCCGCGCCGGCGCCGGTGCAGGCGTCGCCGCGCGGTGGCGTGGGCGGCGCGGTAGCGCCCGCGGCGCCGGCGCAGCCCGCGCATGCGCCCGGCGCGCCGCCGCGGCCGGGCGTCGCGCCGGCAGCAGCCACGCCGTCGCCTGCGGCGCTCGTGAAGCTGGCCAACGGCCATGCGGCTGGGCTGGCCAAGGCGCACCAGGCTGCGGTGGCCAACGGCGTCTTGGCGGCGAACGGGCGCGCCTAGGAGCGGGGCAGCCAGGCCCGCTGTCGCCTTGACGCGTCGCTACCGCTGCACCTTGCGCGCCGAGCGCCCGTGCTGGAGGACTGCTGGGGCTGGGCGTTGGGGGCTGCTTTACAAATGTATATGCTGCAGTGTGTTGACCACAATTTGTAGAAGCCAGTTGTACCGGACGGCGCTGGAATTGCTGCGCCGGCTGGTTGGCCGCCTTTGTACGGGGCGGCATGGGCGTGGGTCGGGCGCGCTAGCGAGGCTGGGCGGAGTGCAGTGGCGCTCCATGCCTCCCACTGCGTGCCACCATGCGTTGCTCCGCAGGGCGATCCTGGTTGCAGTTGTGATGTGCGCGCGCACTGGAGAGGCAAGCCAGCTCGCGCGTTGCCATCTTTGGCTCTCTCGAGTGCGCGCACACCCCGCGGGTCCCGGTGCATGAACCCTGTGAGGGCCCAATCAACTCGATGACTAGCTACTAATGGCATGTACACGGGTTGCAGTGTCGAATTGCAGCGCCTGCTTCAACATGGGTCGTCGTCATGTGCGGCTCAGAAATGGGAGTGTGGGCCCAGATGGTGCTGCACTGAGGCTGCAATAGATATGAGCTATAGTGGCACGGCACAGCCGGAGTGTGTGGCAGCTGCAAAGGCAGCTGCACAGCCGTGCTTTACCTCGGCTGCTGTACCTTTCCTGCTCGGTGTGCATTTGAGTGCGGGACCCAACAGATCAGCAGAGCATCGCATGTTCCCGGCCTTGGGCTACGTCCTGAGCTCAGTGCATGCCATTATTCATATTTGAGCCCTACGATAAGGTCACTGAAGTGCAGGCGGCTGAAACACTGGGAGTCATGTAAGTAACGCATGGCTATTATGCTGACATGTTCCTCGGCCTGTGCCGAATGTCTGTACATGTAAGCTACAAAGCAGAAGACCTTTATATATATACCCTAACCCTAACCACCCTACGTGCTGTTGCAGGCAAGCTATGCAAGAGGAGCACAGACATCCACGTGCATGGCATAAGAGCGCCTATCACGCGTCCCTTGCCATCTTAAACTTACTTGCAAGGTCATCAAGCTCGATGTAGTGGCGCACAACTGGACGTGCACTGCTGCGCCTGTGTCAGTGCTAAGCAGGCGGGGCAAAGGTAGATCAGAGATGCGCTCGAACTATAGGCGCATGGACTGGGCAGTGCCATGACAGAGCGTGTGTGAGAGCGCCGAACAGGGCACCTGCCATTGCGGGCGTACTCCAGCAGGGTGGTCTCAGACTCCCATGCCGTGGCGTCTGCTGCTCTCACTGCTGCAGCCGCCGCTGCTGCCGCGGCTGCAGCCGCCGCTGCTGCTGCCGCGGCTGCAGCCGCATGTGTGGCCTCAGCCACGTCTGCCTGTGCTGCTGCGGGTGCGGAGGCCGCAGCCTCGGCTGCCTCTGCAGCCGCGGCATGCTCTGCATGAGCGGCTGCTGCATGGCCTCTTGCTGCGAGATCCGCAGCCTCGGCTGCCTCTGCAGCCAGTGGAGCAGCGCGTGCGCCTCCTGCTGCAGCAGCGGAGGCTGCTGCAGCGCGCTTCTCAAGCGCGGCAGACGCTTGCGCGGCCGCCGCAGGCTGCTCTGCTGCAGCGGCTGCAAGCTGTACCTGAGGTGAGCCCGCCACGACCTGCGCCTGCTCATAACAAGCAGAGCGGCTTGCAGGTCCTGGCGCATGGCCTGCGGTGCTGTGCAGCGTGCTGGCATGCTGATGAGCATTACCTGCTGGCGGAGGCCTGCTGTCAGCTGCTGCGGCGGCAGCCCTTGGAGGACTCCTATCGCCTTGCACCGCTTCACTGCAGATGCATGATGAGGGCGCAGGCTTGACTGCGCATGCAGTCAGACTCACGCCAGCTGCGGCCTCGGCTGCGTGGCTTTCGGGTGAGGCGATGACGTCCTCACCGGCCTGCCACCGCGCATCCCAGGCACGCGGCTGCCTGTACAGGCCGCCCGCCTGCGCTTGGAGCCCGCCCGTGCACAGCCCCGATCCTGCTGCCGGGCTGTCTGGCACGCTGCACTCTCCTGGCCCGGGCAGAGGCTCAGCTGCAGCGCTGCATGACGCTGCCTCATGCAGCACCTCCATGCCCATGTGCTGCAACGACTGGGGTGGTGAGGTGGGTGTGGCGCTCCTTGGTGTGGCGACCGGGGCATCCTCGTTGTCCATCGGCACAGGCCCTGGGAGGCTGACTGGCTGCCCCAGCTGCTCAATTAGGGGCGCTGTGACCTCCTCTCCAGCACGGGGCAGCAGGCACACATCATGGCCCGCTGCGCCCGCAGCAGGTGCCGGGATGCCAGCACTGCTACCCAGGACGCATGCTGGGGTGAGGGGGTCGGGCGAGCGCGCCGCCGCCCCGCTCACGCTCTCTGGGAAGGAGAAGGCGACCTCGCGCGGCGGCTGCAGCCGCTGCCCTGCCCCGCGGGGGGCCCTGGCCGACCGCGGCCTTGCCATGGCGGGCGGCCCCGCTTCCTGCGCCCCCGCCGCGCGCCCCCCCGCTGGCGGCAGGCGCGGGTGCAGCGGAACCTGCGTCATGCGCTGGGCCGGCGCGGGCGCGGGGTGCAAAGGGAGCCGCTGCGCAACCGCCCTGTGCCGAGCTGTGCCGGCAGGGGGTGCCGGAGGCCGCACGGGGCGGCTGCTGGCCGCCAGCGCTGGCGCGCTCGCGCGCCCCGGTGGGAGCCGCAGGGCCGCAGAGCCCGCCGCGGCAGGGAGCGCCGGCTCCTGCTCCGCGGTGGCCGCCCTGGCGTGCTGCGCGCGGGCGCCTTCCGCGCGCGCGCGCCCCTGGGGGGCCGCGCGCGCCCAGGGCGGCGCCCCCGTGCCCGCGGGCGCCAGGGCGGGCAGCGCGGGAGCGTCACGCCCCGTCAGCAGCTGCTGCAGCAGCGCGCGCAGCAGCGCCGGCTGCGCGAGCATCTGCGCGACCAGCGCGTCCAGCGCGCCCTCCTGCGCCGCGCTGAGGCCGCCGGGGGCGGCCACGGCAGCGCGCTCCCCGGCGCCAGCGCGTGCGTCCATTGCGCCACCCCGAGCGGCGCCGACCCCGGCGCATGCCCCGTCCGATGCCCCGGCGCGTGCCCAGTCCAGGTGCTCTCCTGCGTTGCCTGGCCGTTCGCCTTCAGCGCTGTCCTGGCTTGTGCTGAGGGGGCCGGATGCAGCCTGGGAGGAGGCGAGCTCCCGTGCACAGCCTGCATCAGGCCCTGGCTCGCCCGCTCGGGTGGCAAGGCTGCCGGCCGCCTGCGCTGGGGCGTGGCTGCCTCCTTGGCAGCATGCGCCTGCGCCGGGCCCATCCTCCGGTGGCGCGCTGAGCCTGCCGCATGCCTGCTCTGCTGCGCCGGGTGCTTGCCCTCCTTGCGTGCTCTCCTGGGTCGCGCTGAGCCTGACGCATGCGGTGTCCAGGGCAGCGTCGCTGCCTCGACATGTGCCCGAGGTGTCTCCACCCCCATGGGCCGTAGGGTGGCTGTCAAAAGCCGCAAGGCGGACCTGGCCTGCACATGCGCTGCCACATGCGCGCAGGCCGCCCGCCTCATCAGCACACGGTCTGGATGGCACAGGCGGCTCTGCCAGCACGCCTGCATGCGCATGTGTGGTGCCCCTCTGACCAGCAGCGATGCTCGCGTGTGCTGGAAGCGCTTGCGCTGCTTGCCCATACACCACGCCCGCTCCGGCGGCACCATGGTCGTCGGTAGGGAGGGCTGCTGGTGCGTAGTGCACGCCTGTTTCGTCAGCGGGTGTGTCGCAGGCGCGACCCGACTGCGTCAGGCTGCTGCGCTCGGCCTCCCCACCTCCAGCGCCTGGCGCCCCGCTGTCCGGAGCGCAACCGCCGCCCATGCATGCGCTCCCGCCGGCTGCCACCGCATGCAGGTCCGCCGCGTGCTGCTGCGGCGGCGCCTGGGGCTGCGGGGCGGCTGGGGCGGGGTTTAGGAGCGCGCACAGCTCCAGGTCCGCCGTGCCCGGCCGCGCGGGCCGGCTGTCCAGCTCCGACGCTGACCCGGTCTGCAGCCGCATGGCTGCCAGGCTGCTGGGGCCTCCCACCGCAGCTGCGGCGCTGCACACACGCGGCGAGCAGGCGCGGCCGCCCAACGCGACAGCGGCCAACTCTGGCCCCTGCCATGCGCCTTCCGGCCACGCAGATGGCAGGGTAGGCGCCGCGCCGGCATGCCTGTGCGCCTGCACCGGCGCACCCTCGCGGCCCAAGCTGCTGGCCAAGTCTCCGACGGGCGCGCCTCGCGGTAGTGGGCGGGCCGGAACGAGACCGGGTGCGCATGCATGCCGTGGGGACCCTGGCCCCAGGGCGGCTGTTGTGCGATCGCTGCCAACATGGCATTTCCAAGCAGGCCCTGGCCTGCTTAAAGGCTGAGCGCCGCCGCTGTCAGCACGCTGGCTGCCGTCAGGCTCCGCCGCAGACCTGGAGCAAGGGGCAGGCCATGCGGGGCCGCCCCGCGCTGGCCAGGCCCCTGCCGCAGCGGCCGCCGGGGCGGCTCTGGCGCTCGGGTCGGCCATCCAGCGCAAGCCGCGAGCGCTGCCACGCTGCTCAAACGCAGCACGCCGCCCGCTCCCGGCTGCAGCCAGACCAGAGCGACCTCACTGCACGTGCAGTCAAGGCACTGAACGCGGGTGGTGCTTGGCGCACGCGCAAGCCAAAGCGGGTGGGCGCCATGCGCAGCATGCCTGGCTACGTTCACGCATACAGAAATCCAGCAGCCTACTGCAGCTGCACACGAGTGCATGACATGTCCTGTCAATGCCGCGGGCACTCTGCCACGCGCACTTGTGCTGGGCGTGAGCCGCATGGGCGCAGGCGCATGCTGCCCCGCGCCTCTCTCAGCCACTGCCAGCCACATCCCCGGGTTTGACTGCACGCCATCTGCGTATGGCCCCGGCGGGCTCGCTGTGCGCCAGCGAATGGAGCCGCTTGCCAGCGCGCGCGGCGAGGTCATTGCCGCCGCGCAACCCGGCAGAGGCCCGCTGCTGCAGGCTGAGCTGCTGTCCCAGGGCTGGGCGCATGCGGCATGGCGCGGCGAGGCTGCCGCAGGGGCCGCGCCAGCGGCTGGGCCAGCGAGCTGCGCTGCACCCGGGTCCCAGGACGGGCCCGGATGCAGGGCGCGCGCGCGCGCCAGCGCCGCGCGCGCCTGGCCGGCCGCGCGCTCGGCGAGCGCCGCCTGCAGCGCCTGGCGCTCCGCCAGCTCCTGCGCCGCCAGCCGCGCTCGCCGGCGTCAGCTGTGCCAGTCCGTTGCGCTGCCACCGTGGCAGCCTCCATTGCCAGGCGCGTCCAGGCACCAACCCAGGCCTGTCTTGAGCTGTGCTTGCGCGCGTCCCGCCGGGTGCTGGTCAGCAGCGCGCCTGCAGCGCCTGCGAGGCGCGCAGCTGCCAGGCGCGCTGGTGCGCGGCCGCCTCGGAGCGGCCGAGCGCGTCCACGGCGCGCAGCAGCTCCAGCGCCTCGCGGAAGTTGCGCTCGCGCACCGCGCCGCGCTGCTGCGCTCCCACCACGGAAAGCCTTTTGTTTTGCTGGACCCGCTGGAGTGGCCACCCAAAGGGGCGTGCGAGGCACGGGCGAAAGCCGCTGCTCTTTGCCTCTGCACTTAAGCTTATAGAAGCGGAGCGGCCTGCTTTCCGCCAGCGCTGCAGTGCCCGACTGACAAGCTCAATATCACCTGAAGCAGGCGCTGCTCGCCGGTTTCAAGCTAGCGCAGTTGCGCCCTGGTCGGGTTTTTGAAAATTTTGCAGCACCAGCAAAGCAACTCCTGCCTAGACTTGAACTGACACGGTGTGACTGGAAGGCCTGACCGCAGCAGCGCACAGCACAGAGGGGGCCTGTTTGTGTTCGGGCTGCGGTCAAGTGAGGCAGTGCGTGCCATGGCGTGCAGCTGCTGCAGCTGCTCGCTTTGTCGCGCCGGCGCTGCAAACGCCTGGCGCTCCATGCGTGTCAAGAGCGCGGCGGCGGCATGCGCGTGCTCTTCTGTGATGCCTTGCACGCAGCGCTCCGCGTCCAGTGCATCTGCCTCCAGCGCGCGCAGGTTGGACGCGTAGGCAGGCATTCTGACGCGCCTCTTGACAGCGGCGCGTCTGAAAGCGGCCGACAGAATGTACGACAGAATTTTGTATTTGTAGCGGGCCGACCCTGCTTCACACAGTCTACACAGATCTCTGTTGCACTGTCGCAGAAGCGTGCGCATGCAATGGGCGATCCAGCAAGCGCAGGCGGGGCGCGGGTCTCCGACACAAAGAAGCGCAGGTGCTGCCTGTAGCACACTTATGACGCGCTGCATTGCACGTGAGCCGGCTCCCGCGTGCGACAAACGGCTGAACACCATGCTGCCGACGGCGCAGGCTCGCTGCGCTCGAGAGGACGCTCCAGAAGCGGCCGGCAGCTGCTGCGCACGCAGCCTCGCCTGCCGGAGCGGCGCGCGACACGTCGCAGAAGTTTGCGCCAAGCAGCGGCCCGCAGCCTGCGAAACGACCGCGGACCGGCCAGCCCGTGCTGTCGCCTGTTGCTGCGCAGCCCAGCGCCGCGGCCCCGCCCGCTCACGGCGCTCCCGCACCCCCCGCACAGCCGGCCAATGCGCCGCCGTATGACCGCCTGTGCGCCAGTGCGCGCGAGGGCGCGCTGCCATGCCTGCGGCAGCCTCACGTCCGGCAGGCACGCAGCGCGCCGGCCTTGCGTCTCTGCAGAGTGCGCGCCGTGGTGGGAGCCTGCATAAAGTTGCGTCTTGCTACGCAGCGGAGCGGCGCCGGACGGGGGGGCCGCGGCGGCGCGTCCGTGGACGGCCTGCTGGAGGCCCTGCTGGCCACGCACCCGCGGGCCGCCGACGTGCGCGGAGCGGTGGGGCTCAGAGTGCAGGCGCGCGTCCGCGCCAAGCACGCTCCGTAACCAGCCTGGGGGCTCGCCACTGGCTGGCCAACCTCCGAGCTGCTGCTGCCGGCCGCTGCATCGACGGGCTGGCACTGCCCGCGCGCAGGTTGACGACAGCGCAAACTGTGCGCAACCCTAGCTCTAACCGCCCTGAGCGCTTGACAGCGCGTACTCACGCGGCGCAGGACAAGACGCTGATGCTGGACAACCCGGCGGTGGCCGGCGCCGCGACGGGCGCGGCGGCGCGGGCGGCCGAGAAGCGGCGCGGGCGGGCGCGCCGGCGGCCAGCCAGCGGCCGTGCCCTGCGGCGACTGGGCTTGGCTGCGTTGCCAGAGGCTGAGCGCGGGTGTGCGCGCAGTCCCGTCTGTGGGGCATCGCTCTTGTGAGGCACTCCCTTCCCATGGATGCGAGCCGTGTGCGCCGCGGCCGGAGCAGATTGCATGCCCTGCGCTGGCGTTGCCAGCTAGCAGCCCATGCCCGCGCTTGCCTGTACGCGGGTCACACCAGACTGCGGCCCCTGCAGGCCGGACGTCGCCGAGGCCCTGCACGCGTGCTGGCGAAGGTACGCAGCGGCGGCGCTGAGCGAGCGCGGCGCCGCGTTGGGCACGCGCCCCAGCGCTGGCCCGCCGGCCGCGCGACTGGCGGAGCGCGTGGCTGGGCTCGAGCTGACGGGCGCCCGGCTGGGCGTCGCGCGCTGCCGCGACGCGCGCTGGGCGGGCGCCGAGGGGGTCGTGGTGCGCGACGCGCCGGGCGCGCTGCACCTGCTGCTGGCCGGCGGGCGCGTGGCCGCGGTAAGCAAGCGCGGGTCGGAGTTCCGGCTCGCGCTGGGTACCGGCGCGGATGCGGTGCTCGATGGCGGCGCGCTTGCGCGCGGCGGCGGGCGGCGACCGTAGAGGTCAGTGCATGAGGCCATCGTGCAGAGCCTGCCAACGATTGATGACGGGCTGCAGCACTCCCAGCATTAGCAGCCTACCATATAGGTCAGCGCATGCTCGCCGCACATTCCTGAGGCAGGTGGCTCATTAGGAGACACAGATGTAACAAAGGGAATGCGTGAGCTCAGCCAAGGATGGCGTGGCGCAGGCGCGGTCTGCAGCATCTGCTTTCAGCACGTGTGCTTAGCAGTGACCCCTGTTAGGGTCACTGGAACAGCTTGTATGTGCACTCGGTCAGTCTTTAGTGTGCATCACTTGATGTCTGGCACGGTGCCCAGCTGACCCTGTTATCATGCCCTGGCTTGCACCTGTGCACTCCGCCATTGACAGGCATCTTGCTTGCTTGCGTGGCCCAGAGCTAGTCAGTGCTTCATGCTTTGGTGAGATGTGTCATGGGTGGTTCACTGGCTGGAGCACGAGCCTTGCCCATCCTCGCAGGCAGCGGTGATGTGTTGCATGTGCGCTCCAGCTGTGCAGCTGGAGGCTGGAGCATGCACCCTCTAGAGGCAGCAGACGGCGCTCTTCCATGGCTGCTCCGGACCAGACAAGCCATGCAAGCGCGCCTGCGGCTATGCTCGCCTGCATGCAGCTGCGCGCCCACTGGCTTGCAAGACATACACCTCGGGCCCCACCACAGAGCAGCACCTGCGACACACACACAGCCAGGAAGGGACAAACAGGTTGGGGGGGCGGGCGCACAGGGCGACGCAGAGTGCCGCAAAACCACAGTTTGCAGTCGAGAAGCAAGCCCTTGCAGGCGCATGAGCGCTGCCCCAGGTGCTGCATGACTGCAGACACGTACACATGAAGCCCCGTGCGATGCATGTATATACAGTCCCATACGAAGAGCTCACCTAGTGCAGGCGCCCACTGAGTCGTCCGCGCACACACTTATGCATTGCTCAAATACTGCACTGCCGACCCTTCCAGTAGCCCCTGCAACGACCATGCACGCCCTGCTGAGCATAAGTCCAGCCAGAGAGGACTGGCATTCGGTGCGTGCGTGGACAGGTGCAGCACCCATGCACACGCGTGCCACGGTTTGTGAACCCAGACATGCGGTGGCAGCATGCCGGCCGCTGCGGCGGGCTGCGGCGGCGCCCAGCCGCCGCAACATGCCCGCGCCACACCTAGACAGTGCGCACTCACTCTCTCCTCACCCAGTCGCCCTGGGCCCGCGCCTATGTCCCACCTACACCCCTCAGCCCTCCGCGCTGCGCTTGACCAAGTGAGGGGGACCGGGGTTTCAGCGCCCCAGCAGACCCCGCCCGCCCTACACTCTGCGCGCCTGAATCCTTGTAAAGAGACTACGCGCGAATGACCGTCTTGGCCAGCCCGGCGACGCGACTGCAATTTGCACTCGGTCGGAGCAGCCGCAGACGTACTAGGCACCCCGCAGCCCCCTGAAAACCTCACACCGCCCAGCCCTGGAGACTCCAAGGGCCTGCCCTGCAGCGGCCCGGCCGCACGCCCAGAGAGCGCTGCAGCGGCAATGAACGACGGCAGTGCCGTCATGTTGCCACGCACGGTAGCATACCCTGCAAAATGCCGCTCCCCACGACCGCTCAGAGCCCCGCGCTGCTCAGCTCCGCGGCGCCCAGCCCGCCCAGCGCGTCGCCCAGGAAGCCCGCCGGCGCGACCACGCCGTGCACCTGCCCATTCACGGGCTCCGCCTGCAGGTGCACATACGCGCTGGCGTCCGCCTGCGCGCCGTACATCGCGGCGCGCACCGGCTGCCCCGTGACGGGCAGCTCCACCATGGGCGCAGCGCCCAGCGCGGCCGCTGCGCCGTCCGCGGCAGGCGCGGCTGCGTCCGGGTGCTTGCGTTTGTGCCCCACCTGTGCGCGGCTCGGTAGTCACGCCTCACCCCGTGCTGCATGCATTGCTTCCTCAGCCCAGCCCGGCTCATCCCAGCCCGGCTCATCCCAGCCCAGCCCAGAAGCAGTCGGTGTCATTTACATGCGCAAGACTGGAGCACACATTTCAGAACGTGCTGGGAAAGGCCTGCTTTTGCAGTTCAGCGCATGCAGCATGCTCTGCTCGGCAAGAGGGCCGACCTTGCGATAGCGCTGTGCAGACGAGGCAGTGCATATGCAACATGAGCCGGGGCACACCCAAGCCTACCACATCAGCCGGCCTGCTGGGACTGCACGTGCGGGATGCCCGGAAGGGGCGGCGTGCCTGCGGCTGCGCGGTGATGGCGTTGGCGAGCGCTTGCGGCAGGTTGGCGTACACCTGGCGCCCCGCAGCAGTCGGCGCCGCCAGCGGAGGCCGCAGCGCGCGCACAGCAATCGGTGGCGGCACCGCATGGGACTCTGGGCCTGCACGGTGCAGGCACAGATGGTCGGTCTCACTCTGTCAGGCTGTGCTGCACAGAGCAGCGCAGCAGCGTTCGGCCTAGCTGCTCACCTCCAGCGCCTCCACCGCGCCTCTGGCAGAAATCAGGCGAATGTCACATGTTTGGAGACAGGCGCATGACTGCCCAGCAATGCGCATTGTGCAGCTTGACGCAGAGGCTGCCGACAGGCCCATGCAGTCCTCAACGCTCTCATAACTTGCCAGGAGAGCGCACATGCATCCTGTCCCACACCCGTGCGAGGCGCCCCATGGGCAGAGCGCAGCCCGGGCGCACCAGCCGCGCCGCCCTGCGGCGCCAGCAACGCGCCGGAGCGCAGCGGCGTCTGCGGCGCCGGCTGCGGCAGCGCCGGCTGCGCGGGCGGGGGCGCGCCCGCCGCTGCGGCCGCCCCGGCCGCTGGCTGCGCCTGCGCCTGCTGCTGCGGCTGCGCCTGCATACCATTTGCTACATTTCAAATCGTCATAAACAGCTTAGCATCCCCGGATTGGGGGATCAAGGTGGCTCACACTCAACAAGCCCTTCCCACCGCCATGCAATGCAACCTGCCTGCGCGTGCACGCACAGAGGGCCAGGGCGCATTCGCATGCTGGCAGCACTGCCGCAGCGGCATCGCTCTGAGCCAGCGCACACAGGCGCGCAGGCCTGCAACCTTGCGCATGAGGCCCCTGCGCCACGCGCCTGCTGCACATGCGTCTGCTGCTGCGCGGCGGCCGCGTGCGCGTGCGCGTGCGCGTGCGCGGCCGCGGCCGCCTGCGTCGCCTGCGCTGCGGCCTGCTGCCCGCGCAGCGCGGGCCCGCAGCTGGTCGCGGCCAGGCACTCGCGCAGCGCGTCCGCCTCCGCCGCCAGCCGCTGCTTCTCCGCGAGCGCCTCCTGCGCGCGCGCGGCAGGCTGGGGGTCAGGATCAGGGTCAGAACATTGCTGGCGCAGGCGAGCCCAGTGACATCGCCCGACCTTACATATGTACTAATCAACTGCTGGCGCACTGGTCACCTGCCAGCGCCCCCACCTGCACCTGCTGGCGCGGGCGGAGCTCAATGACGTTGCCTGACCAGAGTTGCGTGCTGACCGAGTGCTGGCGCCCTGGTCACTTGCCAGCGGCCCACCCGCAGCTGCTGGCGCGGGCGGAGTTCGTTGACGTTGCCTGATCCCAAGGATACGCTGATCAAATGCTGGCGCTTTGGGCACTTGGTTAAGCCGCACCTGCAGCTGCTGGCGCAGCAGGAACTTCTCGGCGTCCGCGGCGGCGCCGGCCTCGACGCCGCCTCCGCCGCCGCCGCCGCCGGCCGCCGCGGCCAGGTAGTTGGCCAGCTCAGCGCGCGCCGCGTCCGCGATCGCCTGGTTCTTGGCCGCCAGCGCCTCGGCGTCGCGCTTGGCGACAGTCAGCCGCTGCACCTCCACGCGCAGCACGCCCACCTGCGCGCGGTGGACCAGTCACTGCTGGTTCTCGGTCGTGCCAAGTTTAGTGCTGATGTGGACCGCGCGCAGATGCGCCACATCGGGACTGCAAGTGCGTCTCAGGGCTGAGACACTGCAGAGGACCGGCACGGAGGTTTCATGCATATATGCATCGGAGGCCTAGTGTCAGTAAAGCCGCCCCAAAGCAGCAGCAAGGCCATGCAGAGCCTAGGCGGTTGGCGCGAGGTGCCCAGCCTCCCTGCGAGGAGCGCCAGGTCAGCCAGGCACGGCCGTTCAGTCCGGGGCCCCTGATCGAGGGAGGCGCTCTGCAAGGCGGGCGCGCGGCGCACCATGCGCGGCACGGTGACCTGCGAGCGCGCGGCCAGGCGCTCCTTGGCCAGCTCCCAGGTGTGCTGCCCGAGCACCTGCCCCTGCACCTGCACCGCCGCGCAGCCCCGCGCCCGCTCAGCATAGGGTCAGGGTACCCTTCCCTTGCCACCCTGTGTGCTGCCACTGGTCATGGCAGCGACCTTTCCCGCACCGGCTGCCCCGCCGCAGGCTAGGGCACCGCGCAGCCGGCTGGGCTTTACAAAAGCACAACAACCGAGGTCGGCATTACGCCCTCCGAGCCCTCTTCAGACATGCTCTTTTCGGCCAGGCTGCTCGTCCGGCTCGCAACACATGCAAGCGCATGCCTGCACGCCTGTGCAGCACCTGAGAGCCAACCCCCAATGCATTGATCACTACAGGTAGTGAGGCAGGCAGGCAGAGCGCTGACGCCCGGACGCGGCCGCGCCGACAGGCAGGCGCCGGCGACGCAACCAGGGCGCCGCACCGGCAGCGCGGTGGCGCGCTGCGCGGCGGCGCGGCTGGCGTCCAGGTCGGCGCGCAGCGCGTCGGCGGCCGCGCGCGTGGCCTGCTCCTTGGCGCGCGCGTCCTCCAGGCGCCCCTCCAGCGCCATGCGGCCCGAGCGCAGCACGCGCACCTGCGCCGCGCCAGCCCAGCATTTAAGGGCCATGTTCGCTGCGCACCAAGACAATCAGATTGCAGGACGGCCGACGAAGCGCCGTGTGTCGCAGGCCATGCAGAGGACAGCAGCTTCATTCCTGACCTTCTGACTAATATAAGTTTAAAATCGAGAGAGCACATGCTGCAGTGAGCGATATATGGAGCAGCTCTGCGCGTTGCCGGCCGAACCCTGCCCTAACCCTGACAAAGAGCAACCTGCGCGGCACGATTGGAAGTTTCGGGCGCATCACCTCCTCCTGCAGGCGCATCAGGTCTTCATCCTTGTCAGTGCGCGCCGCGCCGCCGCCGGCCGCGCTGCCCGCGCGCGGCGGCAGATGCGGCCCATCCTCGTCCGGCTCCGTGTCGCTCTCCTCCTTCTCGCCCTGGCCACGCCCGCCAGGTCCAAGTCAGGCCCTCCCCAGAGGTGTGTGCGCTGAAGGGTCAAGCGTTGTCAGGCACTTTGCTACCCAGCTGCAGGTCGACCACCGGACCCCAGTCCACTGCGCCAGCCAGGAGCCTTGCAAGCCGTTGGTGCTGCCTCACAGTGCGGACGCGCAGACCCGGTTGCGCTGGTGCTCGGCGGGCGCCAGTGCCCCCGGCGCACCGCCTCCGCGTCGTCGCCGCTCTCGCCGACGCGCTCGGAGCGCACCGCCGCCGCGCGCGCCGTGGCGGGCCGGCTGCCAGCGGAGGCGGCGCGTGCGCGGCCGCCCGAGCCCGCGCTGGCGGCGCGGCCGCGCGGCGCGCGCGCGCTGGCGCGCCGGGCGCCGGGCGCGGGCTCCGCCTGCCCGCGCAGCGACTGTCAGACGCACGCAGTTGGGCCATGGGGCTGCCAGGCAGTCGCTTGAGCACGACTGGCAGTCAAAGCAGAGTGCCGGTCCCGGGGCCAACGCGCCGCCCCGCCCTTGACCTGCACCACGCCTCTGCGATCCACGCGCGCGCGGACAAGCGCCGTCCTATTTTGCTCACTGCCGGCGCATCAGGCACTGTGCATGGCTGGGATGCCCGGCTGCTTTCCGAAAGCTCCGGGACGCCCTGACCGTTACATCCATCTGCAAGCAGAGCTGACAGACAGCCTGCTCATGGCTGGCCGGCTGAGGAAGCGCACCCGCGCGGCGGCGGCGCCGGTGTACGTGCGCGAGCGCGGGCGCGTGGTGACGCCCTCGCGCACGCGCGCGGGCAGCGGGCCATCCTCCGCCTGCCCGCCCTTCTTGCCTGGCGCGCCGGCCCCAGGGTGCGCCTCAGCGCCCGCGACATGCATCCCAGCTTCGCAGGCGCATTGCAGCCGCGCAAGCGCGCGGCCCGCTGGCGGCTGCCTGCGGCCCGCGCGCTGCCGCAGGCCCCTGGCCGACAGGAGCTGCCGGCAGCCTGGCCTCTGCGCCGCAGCCTGCTCGCCGGCAGCTCAGATCAAGCCATCAGCCCATCAGCCCGAGCGCTGCGCTCTGATCAGCATGGCTGTGGGCAGTGGAGGGCGCCTGGTGGCCTCGGCACGCATGCATCATCCCCAGCCTCTGCAGCAAATAAGCTGCGCGGGCTCCCATCCACGCTAGGTCATGGGGGACCCCAGGCTCCGCAAACCCCAGGCCCTTCAACCATGCAGAACGACTCCCGGCCGCCGGAGGTGTGCACCGTGCGTGGCCGCCTGCAGCAGCATGCCCAGCAGGTCCGAGCCGAGGCCGCTCTTGGTCGGCTCCAGGCCGGCGGCCGCCTCGCCGGCGTCGCCCGCCGCGGTGCCCGCGCTCAGCGCCGCCGCCATGGGCCCCTCCGCCGCGCTGGGTGTGCTGCCGCCTGGCGGCGCGCCCGCGCTGCCGCTGGGGTTGGCCGACCCCGCCGCGGCGCCCTCGGGTGCGTGCGCGCTGCCCTCGCAGCCGGGCGGCACCGGCACGCCCACCACCTCGCCCGGGGACGGCCATGGCACAGCGGCCATGGCGCCGGGAGGCAGGACGGGGACCCCAGCGGCAGGGGCTGCGGGGGCCGCGGTGGCGGCAGCGGCGCCCACTAGGAACGCGGCGTCCGTCGCGCCGCCTCCGCCGCCGCCGTTCTGGCCGCGGTCGGGGCCGCAGGTACAGAAGTCGTCGCCGGCCGAGACGAGGCAGGTCGCCGTGCCGTACCTGGCGGACACGCAGCCGCGCCGCATGAGGAGAGGGAGGACGGGCCAGCATGCGCACGGCGCACTCCGCCATCGGCGTGCCCTCCAGGACGGTGCCTGCTCAGGCATGGCCTGGCCGGCGCCACGACAGCATGCACCTCCGCTTCTTCTACTCCGCTCCACCAGCGCAGCCACAGGGACCCCGTGAATCACACTACACACCGCTTCATGCAGTACAAGAACGGGGGCAAATCCCGAATGCCAAAATAAAGTAGACAAGGCTCGGGCGGGAGCGCGCTTGGCGTCCACGATCTCCACGTCCACCAGGCAGGGGCAGAGGCGCAGGAACTCGAGGTCGTAGCGGATGACGGTGGACAGGTACTGGTCGTCCTGGCCGTAGCGGTTGCGGTCCAGGTTGGTGCTGTACTGGCCGCCCGCGCCGTCCGACAGCGAGTGCCGCCGCAGCTCGTCCGGCACGCTGCCAGGTGCCCGCGGTGCTTGTCAGTGGGGCCTGGCGCGCAGCCTGCCGGCTCTGGCTTGTGAGGTGCTCAGCTGTGCGCAGAGGAGAGGCCGAGGAACGGCCAGAGGACCTGTGCACATGATAGGAAAGCATAATCATGATCACGCACTATACAAGTGGCGCGACGAGGCCCCGGCAGCGCCGCTCGCGCGCACACCGGTGCGTGCCGCTGGACAGCTCCACGACCTTGGTGCGCCGCGTGTTGGTCGACAGCAGCGCCAGGATGTTGCGGGCCCCCTCGATGCGCAGGCTCTCCACCTCGAACAGGATGGACATCACCTGCGCGGGGCGGCCGGTGTCAGCCCGGCTGCCGCTCACTCTGCAGCGCACTGGCAGCGGGGAGTACGCGCCGCGGCCCGAACCCAAGGCGGGCCGGCACCTGCAGAAAGGCGCTGGTCACACTGGCGCACGCCTCGGTCTCGGCCGGCAGCACGGGCTGGCCCTGCAGGCGGTGCTTGTAGTGTTCCCAGCGCAGGTGCAGCTTGTACCTGCGCCCGCGCGCAGTCAACTCACCATCGCCGGCAGGTGCCTTTCGTTCCGGAACGGTGGGGTTTCGTCGCCAGTGCCTTGCGGGGAGCAACAGGAGACTACAAGGCGGGCGGCAGGCTCGCGGACGCACGCGAGGTCGTTGTTCTTGGGCCGGGCACGCGGGCCAGCCTTGGCAGCAGCCGCTGGCCGACCCGCTGCTGGCTCATGCTCCCTCGCAGGAGCTCCCGCGCCGGCTGCCGGCGATCCGCCACCTTGCCCGCGCACACAGGCAGCTTCACAAGCCTGCAGGCATCGGCCTCAGTGCCAGTGCAGCGCCGGACGCAGCAGGCAACCATCCGGAGCATCATGATTGAGGCTGTTGCGCGCTGAGAGACGCACCGCCGGCGGCAGCAGCTGAGACGCCGTGCGCCTGCCAGGGCAGCACTCCCGGGTGCTGCGCGCCTGGCCCGGCGGCCGCACTTCGTGGGTACTCCATACAGGCAAAACTCCTGCGCGCGCACACGCCTCTGCTGCAGGCCGCGTCGCAAGGACCGCTCCGCAGGTGAGCCGCTGGTACGGTGCACATCAAAGGGCCACACTGGACGCAGACAAGCACCCAAGTGGAGCGTGCGGCAGTTTGCGCACGGTGAGGCGCGCACGAGCAGCACCTGCACGCTCTGAGCGGCCTGCAGGGAGCGGGGCAGCGTGGCAGGGCCGCTGCTGCAGCAGCAGCCTCCGGGAGGCAGAGCAGCTACGGAAATGCACTAAAACGTCCCCAGGCGTACGATACGGGACGCTGGCGCTGAGGCGGGTTCACCGTCCCCTCGTTGCGGCCTGTGCTGTCTACGAGCACCCGGGCCGCCATGGATCAGGCAACGAGGCGTGCGGGAAGACAGTGGTGCCGGCCTGGCCGAGAGCATGTTTCGTCGGCCGGGTTTACTGTGGGAGGGTATGAGTGCGAGACCTACTCTTGGCACAAGTTCCCCGGCCTTGCCTTGACACCCCTTCAACGCCACCACCAGCACTTGACGCCGCGTCAACAGGACGCGTCAGAACACAGACAGCTCACACACTCGCCAGAACATGCACGCAGCTCACACACTCGCCAGAACACTACCTCAAGCACGCGCCTCTCGTCAGCGCACCCCTGGCGCCTAGCCGTGTGCGCCCAGGCCCGCCCCGCGCAGCGGCGACGGGGCCTGCTGGCTGTGCTGGCGGGGGGGCCTGCGCTCCAGCAGCGCGTCCGCCTCAGGGTCTGAGCCCTGCTCTGCATAGGCCCCCGGGTGCAGCGCGGCGCGGCGGCTCCTGGCGGCCCGGGGGGCCGGCGACTCCTCCTCGGGGCTGCTAACGCCACCGCCGTCCAGCTCCGCATACCGCCACGTCCGCCGCGCGGCCGCGCGGCGCGGCGGGCCGGCATCCCGGCGGCCCGGCTCGGGCAGCAGGTCGTCAGGGTCGGTCCCAGGGTCGCCGTCGCTGCCCCGGTCGGCATAGAGCCCGGGCCGCGCCGCGGCCGCGCGGCGCGGGCGCGCGGGCGCGGCGGCCGTGCCGGGCGGTGGCGGCCGCTTGTTCAGGCTGATACGCAGGCGCACGCGCCCGGCGGGCGCGCCGGCCTCCGCGGGCTCCGCAGCACCGCCCGCGTCCGCGCGCAGCGGGCCGCCAGAAAATCCCAGCCCCGGCTCGGGCCGAGAGCACCGTGGCGTGGCAGCGGCGTCCCCCAAGGGCGTCGCACTTCCGCGCAGCGGGGGCGCGTGGCCCGCTGGCAGCTCCGGCGCCGGGTCCCAGCTGTCGCGGCGCGGGCGGCCCTGCAGCGGCGCCCGCGCAGGGGCGCCCGCCGTGAGCCGCAGCGCGCGGCGCGGCGGGCTGGGCTCGGTGCTGGCATTAGGGTTGGGGCTGCAGCTGGAGCGCAGCCGCGCAGACGTGCGCCGCGGCGGCGACGGGCTGGCGATGCGCGCGGGCGCGTGCCGCAGGCGCCGGCTCGCGCGGCGGCCACTGGGGTCCCCGCTGTCGCCTGCAATCGGGGCGTGCATATCAGCGGGCCGCACGCGTTGCACGCCGGCATGATGCCCCCCGCCGCTGCATGTCTGAGCCCTGAACAGAAAGCGCATGCGGCGTGACGCAGCTGGATGCAGCAGTGGCCGCTGTGGTGTGTCAGCGGGCGCGCCTGCGTCCCCGTCGCCGCCCGGTGCGCCCGGCTCCGGGGACGGCCGGCGGCGCGGGCGCAGGGTGCGCGCCCGCCGCACCGCCGCGGCGGGCGCCTGCGGCTCACCATCTTCGGGCCCCCCGGCGCCGCGCCCTGGCCGCCCGGCGCCGCCGCCGCCGCGCTCTTCCCCGCGCGCTGGCTCCCGCGCGTCCGCGCGCGAGCGCTGCGGCCGCGCCCAGCGCAAAGCGTCGCCCTCCTCGTCCTCTTCGTCCTCCTCCTCCTCCTCAGCTGCCTCCGCGGCCGCCCCGTGGGGCTCGCGCGCCCCCCCGCGCCACGCAGCGCCCCGGCGGCCTTTGCCGTGGCGCACGCCGCCGTCCCCGGCGCCGCCGGCGCCGCCTGCGGGCGCGTGGCCGCCCACCGCCGCGGCCACTCTGTCTGCCAGCTCTGCCGCGCACACGGGGGCTTCAATAGCGGGTTGGGGTGGGGGGGAGCCCGCATGCGCACCCGCCCGCCGCAGCGCATCGACGGCTCTGCAGCATCTGCGCCCGCTGCAGCAGAGGCAGAAGGGATGCAGGGCATGTCAGGGGTCCGTCCGCCAGGCACAGCGCGCTCACGCAAGCTGATCCGCCGTGCCAGCATGCGCCGCGCGGCGGCGACGAAACACCGCACGCCTCGAATAGCGCATCGACCCGGCGGCCGGCGCCCGCCAGGACGGCCCGCGAGTCGCAGCCTGCAGGGGCTCGGGGCTGGAGGGGTGAGGGCTTGAACCCTACCCTAACCCTAGCCTGAGGCGCCGGGGGCCGCACCGCGCGCGCGCGCGGCGACGGCCGAGTCCGGCCCGTTGAAGGCGGCCGCGTTGGCCGCGATGGTCTCCGCGTCGTGCACCAGCGCGCCCGGTTGGCGGTAGTAGCCGTTGAGCAGCCGCTCGCGCAGGTCGGCCGCGCCCAGCGGCAGCGCCACGGCGTCCGTGTACCACACCGTCGCGCGGCCTGCGCGCAGCGGGCCGCGCTCGGCGGCGTGCAGGCGCCGGCGCCGGCGCGTCCTGCTCCGGCCCCTCCCGGCCGCGCGAACAAAACGGGATGCGCTTGCTCACCGCTCTTGGGGTTGCTCTTGGGCAAAGCCCAACGGCCACAGCCTCGACGTAAACAGATCCTCCTTGTGAGGCCAGACGCGCATGTCAACACGGTGTGCCTCTGGCGGGGCACTGCTGCAGGGCCGTTGGAGTTGCTGCGGCGAGCAGCGCCACAGCCCACAGCCAGCCAGAGGCGCGCCGCAGGGCGCGCCGCCTCAGCAACTCTGCACGGAGGGCGCCGCCCAGCCGGCCCGCGCGCCACGCCGGGGCGCTCTGCCATGTGGCCGCATCCTGCCCGCCTCAGGTCTGCTGCGGCCCGAGGCCGCGCCAGGCCATCTGCAGGGCGGCCCGCACCGCCGGCGTCGCAGGTGTAGTGGTCGCCCGGCGCCGGCGCCTCCGCAAACAGCCGGAACCGCGGCGCGGCCATGAGCGCCTCCAGCGCGCCCAACGCGCGCGCGGCCACCTCGTCCGCCAGCACCGGCGCCTCGGCGCGCCAGGGCTCCGGCCGCCAGCCGCCCGGCGCGCCCGCGTCCGGCGCAAACATCTCCCAGGGGCTCTGCCGCGACGGCTCCGCCGCGGCGGCCGCGTCGTCGCCCTCCTGCGCGCGCGCGCGCGCGCGCGCCTGAGCGGCGCCCGCGCCGGCGCGCGGGCGAGCGGCGGCGGCGGGGCCGGACGGGGCCGGGACAGGGGAGCGGCAGCCCGCACATCAGCCCCTGTGCCGTCCGCCGCGGCCGTCCTGCGCGGCGCAGGACAAGCGCCCTACTGCCCCTCGCGTGGCGGACGACCCGCCCTGAGCCCTCCCGCCGCTCGCACAGCTACACCAGAGCAGCAGACGACCCCAGGACGGGGCGCGCGCTGTCCACAGGCGCTTTGCTGTTGGCCCCCCCCGCCAGTGCATATATCAGAATGAACCCTGGGCAGGGCCTGCCTGCCCATCCCAGGCGACCCGGTAGCGCTCCCAGAGCCCGCCGATGGCCCACGGGTCGGCGCGCGCGGCCGCCTCGGCCGCGCCCGGCGCGTCCTGCGCGTCCTCGAGCACCGTGCCCGTCCACCACTGCCCGCGCTCGTCCCCCTCCTCCGCAAAGTACAGCTGCGCGCGGCGTGACCACCGGCTTGCAAGGCACGTCCGTAAGTATAAACCTGGTCGCACCAGCGAGCAAACAGAAACCGCTTCATGCTGCTCGGCGGTGCACTGCAGCCAGGGCCGCTCACACTCGCCACTGCCGCCACACGCCCGCACAGGCCCTGGCAAGCGCGGAGCGGTCCACACCGCGCGTCGGCATGCCGCGCCCCCGGCTCAGGCACTGGCGGGTTATCCCGAGGTCCGGCCTGGCCGGCTTGGGGTTCGGGGCCGCCGCGCCTTGCATCGGTCGCCGACGCGCCACTCCTGCCGCAGCGCGGCCTCGAAGCGCGCGCGCAGCACCACAAACTCGGCCTGGCCGTTGCGCGGCGAGGGCAGCTCCACCTCGAACTCGCGGCCCGCCAGCGGCGAGGCGGCGTCGCAGAGCACCAGGCGCAGCGCCGCCACCTGCGCGCGGAGGCAGGGGTCAGGGCTGGGGCGCCGCGCGCCCCGCGCGCGGCGAGGCCGCGTCGCAGGGCACCGGGCGCAGCGCCGCCACCTGCGCGCTATGGTTGGGGTTGGGGCAGGTGCGCCGTGCGCGCGCTGGGACATCTGCATGGCCTGGAGGAGAGCCTCCCGCGATGTGAGCCCGCACGGAGCTTGATGCACAGTGCCAGAGCCCGTGCGCCTGCGACCAGGCAGGGCAGCGGGTGCAAGGCATGCGGTGCTAGCTGCATGGCAATAGAGAACATAGCGACGACACTGTGGATGTAAGCAGCGACAGACATAAAAGCACAGCAGGATGCAGATCTGCTCAGAGCAGCACATCAGGCGACCTGGTTGCACGTCACACCCAGCCCCCACCGACAGCAGCATCTGCCGCAGCCGCCAGCCAGCACGCAAGGCGCTGCGCCGGGTCAGACAGGCGGGAGCGCTCGGGGAGCGCGCCGTGTCGCGCCGGCCGTCATCGCTGATCGCGTAGCGCAGGCCCACCACGCGCACGGGCTCGGCCGGCCGCATGCGCTCCCCGGTCTGCGCGCACGCCACGCCGTCGCACACCGCAGGGCCAGCAGGCCCCCGCGCCACAGCTTGCATCGGCCCGACATGCCGACACGCAAGCGCGGCCCTGGCCTGCTCGGTGGCGCGGCCCGAGCTCGAGGAGCCCAGGCGAGCACGCCAGCTCGGCCACCCACGGCGAGGGCCGGCAGCGGCCGGGGGCGCCCGTCCCGCGCTCGGAGTTGCGGCGCGAACGGAGAGGCTTGCAGGGCCGGCGGGTACCACCCCAGGCGCAGGGCGCACCCGCGGCGCGACCACGGTGTGCCAGGGGCCGGCACGCTTGTCGCGCGTGTTGTGCAGGCAGATGCGGTGGCCCTCCGGGATGTACACCGCCTCGTCGCCCAGCTGCGGCACGTACACGCCCGGCGTGTGGTCGCGCGCCTGCGCGGGCGCCGCCAAGGTTCCCCGCTGCACGATGAGGGCCCGAAGTAGGGTTCCAACAGGGTTTCAGGCACAGCGCGGCACGGGCGGCGGCGGCGCCCCGGCTGGCCGGTGTGCGGCTCAGTGCCGAGCGAGCGCCGCTCCGAGCGCACAGGTTGGGGTACAGGGGCAGGCAAGCCACCAACCGTGGGCGCCGAACCCTGGTGGGGAACGCCCTGTCAGCAAGCACGCCAGCCCCGGCGCGGCCCCGGCGCGCACCCGCAGCCAGGAGTAGGCGCTGGCGGGCCGGCCGCCGCGCCCGGGCGCGGCGCCGGACCGCGCCGCCGCCGCAACGCGGCTGCTGCGCAGGCGGCGGCCGTCGCCCAGGCCGGGCGCCGGGGCCGCCGCGCCGTCCAGGGCCTCGCGGTCCTCGCCGGCGCCGCGCCCGTGGCGGCGCCGCAGGCGCAGGGACGGCAGCCCCGCCGCGGCGCGCCGCCGCGGCTGCCGGCGCGCCGCGCCGCGCGCCCCGTCCGCCTCCTGCCGCAGGACTCAAGCACGTTGGCAGGCCATAGCATGTGCATGGTGCCAGAGCCGCGCTTCGCCGCTCGCACCATTCATTCACCGCCTGCACTGCACAAGCGGCTCAACATCGCGCATGCGCAGGCTGACAAGGCGCGCGCGCGCCACGCCCGGCCTGCTGCGCACACCGCCTCGGCAGCGCCTTGCCTGCACCCTACAAGACCCCGAGGGTCTAGGAGGGCGCGCCAGCTCCTCGCTCGCGCACTCGTCGTCATACCTCTCGTCGTCCTCCTCCAGCGCATCCGCGCCGGCCTCGCAGAGCTCCTCTTCGTAGTCCGACGCGGCCTCCAAGCCCAACCCTGAACCAAGCGCCTCCTCCTCCTCCTCACCCTCGTCCTCGAGCGCCGGCTCGGCGTAGTTGGGGCGCGCCCGCTTGCGCGCCCGCCGCCCGGCGCCCCCGGCGGCTGCCGCGTCGGCGGGCTCCCGCCGCGCGCGCCGCTCACCGGACGGCCCCGCCGACTCGCCGCCCGCGCCTGCGCCGCTCACGCGCACCTGCTTAGGCCCTTTCAAGCCTTTGCTTAGGTTCCGCAGACGCGAGGCTGTCAAGCATGGGAAGTGTAGTCAGCCACAGACGGGCCGAAGCGCAGGTGGGAGATGCCGCACGCACAGGAGCACTGGGAGCAGCGCGCAGAGGCCGGGGTGCGGTCCACCTGCTGGGCCGTCTGCAGCGGCGCGCGCGCCGGCGCTGCGCGCGCGGCGCTCGCGGCGCCGCTTGGGCCGCCTGCCCTGCTCGGCGGCCGGCGCAGCCCCGGCATCCTCGCGCTCCGAGGCTGACCCCGCCGCGGCGGCGATGGCAGCGGCGCTGCGGCGCGTGCGGACGCCGCGCTCGCCGCCGGCCTCGGGGCGCCTGGCGGCGGGAGCTCACGTGAGGCACACTGGTCCATAAAGGGTCCAGCTGATGGTCACCTCCTCAAGCCCTTTTTTACTAACTGATCTGCGACAGTGACTGCATGGGGCACGACCAGGGTGGCTTGTCCGCGCATCATGCAGGAGCAGCGCCATTCCTTCGCACCACCCCACAGACGGACCAGGCATGCGGGGAGCGCCAGCGGGCTGTGTTCACCCGCGCCTGCATAAACCTTGCCGGTTGCCGCAAGGGTGCGCAGCGCACCTGCGCTGGCTGCTGCGCAGGCTGCGCCGCCCGCGGTCCGCGGCCGGCGCCTCGGCGTCCGGCAACCCGCCGCCGACGCCGCCCTCGTCGTCGCCCGCGTCGCCGCCGCTCTCCCAGTCGCTCTCGAAGCGGCTGCCGGCGTCGCTGCTGCTACTGAAGCTGTCCGACGAGGTCTGCAGCGGCAGCGGCAAGTCACGCAGTCGGCCCGAAAGGTTTAAATGCGTCGTCCTGCTAGTCGTGTTAAGCAGTCCTGCAGCGAATTGCATCTGCATTAAGGCCCTCGCCACGCGCTCTGGTCTGCTGCACATCACAAGCTGTGAAGGACTGACGGTGCAGACCGCTGTCGCCCTCTATCACCGCCAACACCCAAGCCAACACGCTGCTATGAACAGTTGGATTGCTGTTGCTGATTGCACACCTAGACGCTCGCAACAGGCCCATGGAAGGCTGAGCGTTGAGTGGGCAGCGGGAAGGGGGCAGGCCGGGCGCGCCATGTAGAACAGCGGCTCCTCTGGGCCGCCGTCCTGCCGGCGCGCCGCGCGCTCCGCGCGCGTCAGGGGCCGCGGCGCCTCCGCCGCGCTGCGCGCAGCCCCCGCGCGCGCCGCCGCCCGCACCTGCGCACAGCGCGAGGTTGGGGCTGCCCTGCGCGGCATGCTCGCCGCAGGTGCACCTGCAGCCATTGTCCGCACCCTAAAAAACCATAAACCTACAAGCAAGGCATGCACCTCAGGCGATCGCGCATGTCAGCATCTCGGAGCGGCCCAGGCCGTCAAGGGGCTGCTGGACACGACAGACGTGGGGGAGCGCATCGGCCGCGCGTCCGCACCGGCTGATGCCGCTCCGGCTCGCGCTCCGGCGCGTCTGCGGTCGGCGCCGCGGAGGGCGGGCGCGGTGGCGGGCCGGGGCGGCGCTCGCGGCTGGGCGCCGCCAGCGCCTCGATGTGCAGCGCGGCCTGCCAGCGCTGCATGGCGGCGAAGTACGCGCGCTGCATGTCCGCCTCGCCGCCGCCATTCTCCTGCGCATTACCCAGTGGAGTGAGCATAGAGGCAAGCACAAGGGGCTGCTGGGACAACGACGGCCGCTTGAGATGCTGGCATTGACGGCCAGCAGGCGCAGGCGGGCAGATTGCCTTCCTCACACGTGCCTGCTTGAAGCGCATGCTGTGGGACGGCTGGCGGCGGCAATACGCCGGGACTCAGCACAGGGCGCCGAGAGGGACGAGCGCAGGCCGCGCTAGTGTCTGGGTTAGAGGTACAGCCGGAGAGCCGCGCGATGCGCCTGGACGTCCAGCCGGCGGCGGTCGCGAGCGGCGGGTGCACCACCAGCGCGTGCGGCAGCGCGCCCGGCGCCGGCGCTAGGTTTGAGTTAGGGTAAAGCCAGGGTCCGCGCGGCGCGCCTGGACGTGCCAGCCGGCGGCGGTCGCGAGCGGCGGGTGCACCACCAGCGCGTGCGGCAGCGCGCCCGGCGCCGGCGGCGGGCCGTCGCCCTCGGCCACGGCGTCCGCAGTCGGCAGGCGCGCCACGGCGCGCGCGCGGAAGGCCGCCTGGTACGCCTCCGGGTAGGCGTCGTTCAGTAGGTCCACCAGGCGGTCCCTGCGCGCACAGGCGCCCGGGCTGGTCGAGGGGTCGGCCGCGGGGCGCGCGCCGCCGGCGGCCGCGCCCGCGCATGGCCAAGCAGACCCAGGCAGACCCAGGCGGCAGGCGCGCTGGCGCGCGGCTCAGCCGACCTCTCCCAACTGAGCTCTCCTACACAAGCGCGCGCGCTCGACGCCTCGATGCGGGGAGTCCAGCTGATGAAACCAAAACAGACAGAAAGCATCCTTGCGTCTGGCGCCTCGCACGGGAAGGCGGTCCTTGCAGCGGGCCGCAGCCTGGCGCTGCCACAAACGCGTTCGCTGGGTGTTGAAGGCATCAGTGCTACATCAGTAAGTAAACAAGGCACACCGGGGCTAGCGCTCAACCAAAACCTAAACCTAACCCTATCAAGGTAGCCCGGCGCACCGCTCGGAGCGCAGGTGCGGCGGCCGCTGCGTCTCCGCGTCCAGCACGAAGCCGGCCGCATCGCGGCTGAGCGCGCCGTAGTCGCTCGCGAAGAACTGGTCGTAGCGCGCGTTGCTCGCGGGCGCGCCGCGGCCCGGCCCGGCCGCCCACACGGGCGCGCGGAGCCCCATGGGCTTGAGCAGGCTGGGCGAGGGCAGGCTGATAATGTGCGTGCTGGCTGTGGGCTCCGCCGCGCCGGTTGCCGCGTACAGGTGCCACTGGCCAGCCACGTCGGCGACGGCGAGCGCGGTGCCGTCGGGCGCCCAGTGCCCGTCGACCAGCTGGATGGCTTCCGGCCACACGCGCCCGTCCGGGCGCGTGTCCGCCGTGGAGAAGCTGCGCGCAGCGCGCATGGTCCCGTGTGGGGGGTCCCTGAGGGTCCCGGACGGGGCCGGCAAGCCCCCGGTGGCTGTGGCGCGTCGCTGCACGCAGGCCGCCGGGACGGCGCGGCGGGGAGCCCGCCGCCTCGGCTGCGGCCGCACGCAGCGATCCTAGCGCGTCCCTGCCTGTCACTGCAGTGCCATGGGAAAAGCAGCCTGCAGTCGGCAGCGCGCGCGCGCTTGACAGCGCGCCCAGGGCTGCCCCGGCGCACCCCGCCAGCTTGGCGCCCGCGACAATGTCCCACACGACGATGTTGCCATCATAGCCGGCGGTCATGGCCAGGCGCGCGTCCGTGGGGTGGCCCTCAATGATGGGCACCTGGCGCCGCGGGGCGCTCGTCAGCACTGGCGGACGCGAGCCAACCGCGGCACCGGCCCCACGCCGCATACCGCGGGCGCCCCGAGCTCGCATAGACGGCGCTACATTGAGCAGGCATCGTAGCTTGCAGGCTGCTGAGGAGAGGAAATGACAGGGGGTTGGGGGGGGGGGGGATGGGAGAAGCAGCGGGCCACCTCCAGCTTGTGCTCGGCCAGGCAGTGCCGCAGCGCGCCACTCGCGGCGTCACAGACCAGGACGCGCCCATCCGTGACCGTCGCCATTACCTGCACGGCCGCGCCGCGGCGCGCGTCGGGCGCCGGCCCAGACAGCCTGCCGCTAGTTTGGCAGCCAGGCGGCCTTCCAGCTCAGACCACGGAGCGCGCCACGACCAGGGCCGCTTGAGTGCTGCGTGGGCGGGTCGCGAAGCGGCTCGCTGGGGGCTGGGCGCAGGGGCGCACGTGCGCGTCGTCCAACGTCCAGGCCACCTGGCTGATGGAGGGGTCCGGCGGCGCGCGCCGCCGCCGCCGCGCGCTCGCCGCGTCCGCGTCCTGCATGGGCGGGCACGCGGCCACCCACGCGACCGCCCAGGGCCCGCCGTCGCCGCTGGGGCGCCCCGCATGCGCGCGCGCCTGCCGCCACACCTGCGCGTGTGCAACGGTCCAGGGTTAGGGTGAAACAGGGGCTGCATCACACATGTGGGCGGCTTTGACATGCAGGCCTGTTTTGAGGAGGCGCGTGACCGAGGTGGATCAACCTCCGGCTCGTCCCACGTTGCAGCCGTGACGAGGTCCTGCGCTGGGCGCGCGCGGACGATGCCAAGACCATGCTTGCAGGCAGCACTGCTGTCAGCAGTGTGTGTGTCCCAATTCTGCTTGAATGCAAGAAAATCTTGGGAGGTCACTGGACAGGCTCGATCAGTCCCGGCAGCACGGGGAGGCATCAGGGGCAAAAGCGCCTCGGGTTTGCCCTCTGCAGGCCCCCGTGCAAGTTCGTCGCCGCAAGCCGGCGCTGAGGATAGCAGCGTACCCCCGGCGTTGCTGCCGCGCTCTGGCAGCAGCTGGGCGCGCACCCGCACAGTGCCGTCGCGCGAGCCGGTCGCAAAGCCGCCGCCGTCGTGGCTAAACAGCAGCAGCAGGACGTCATGCCGGTGGCCGCTTAGTTGCCGAAGCGCCATCGGCGCCGGGCACTCGGCCGCCAGCGCGGCGGTATCCGCGGCGGGAGGGCGCGCCCCAACGGCCGCGTCCCCGAGAGCCCCGGCCACGTCCGCGCTGCCCGCGGCCGCGCCGCCCGCGGCCGTGGCCGCGCCCGCGTCCGCCGCGCGGGGTCCGCTGGCGCCCGCAGGGTCGGCGCCAGGGCTGCGGCGTGCGTGCGCGCCCGCGGCCGGCGGCACATCCCAGCGCCAGGCGTAGACCTGGCAGTCGCTTGCGCCGGCCACAATCGTGCGGCCGTCCGGCGAGAAGCTGCAGACGAGCATGCCCGGCGCCTCGGGCTCCTGGCGCGGCGCGCGCGTCGGAGCCGGCGCGGATCCGGGCCGGGCGCTGCAGCAGCCCGCACGGGGCGCCAACTGGTCTGCAGGCCACACGCTTTCCCAGCACAGCAACCGCACCCACACGTTGGAGCACTCTAGCTCTCCTCACGCATGTGGCTGCAGCCATAAACTACCTCGCACGTCTTGAGGCCACTCCTCAGCGTCATAACATAGCAGGGCGACTGCATTTGCAACGCGTCAGCAGACGCAGGCAGGCACGCGCGCACAGGCAGCACCATACATGCTAGGCCCATGCCGCACCGCCGAAGGCGCGCCCTCGACGCGCGGCGCGGCCCCGGCGCCGTCGCCCAGCGCAGCGACGCCGCTGAGGCCCAGCAGCGCCCGCGCAGCGCCGCCCATCGCGTCTGGCGCTGCGCCAACGGGCGTGGCTGCTTCACCGGAGCCAGGGCTTGGAGCGGGGTTTGCGCTCGGCTCCGTCCCCGCAGCCCCACTCGGCACGCCCGGAGCTGCGCCCGCTGGCGCCTCAGTGCGGGGCTGCGCAATGTCTCCGGCGCCGGCGTCGCCTGCCAGCTCGCCCTCGCCGCCCGCGCTCGTGCCGGCCAGCCCTGCAGGGCGGCCCCCCGCTGCGGGGTCCCCGCCCAGGGCACCCCGCTCCTCTGGGGAGCTCCCCCCGGCGCTCACCCGCTCGGGCAGCCCCGCCGAGCCCCGCCGCCGGCCAGCGACCACTCCCGAGCCGGGGCGCGCGGCGGCGCCGGGCGGGCCGGCAGTCGTCTGATCAGGCGCGCCCCGCGCCACGGGCGCGGGCGCAGGGCGCAGCACGTGCAGCGCGGCGCCGCCGGCGCGCGCGTCCCAGAGGCGGCACGTGCCGTCGAAGCTGGAGGAGACCAGCGCATCGGGCACCGGGCGGCAGAAGTCCACGAACGTGACCGGCGCCTCGTGGCCCAGCAGCACCGAGACCGGCCAGCCCAGGCGCCCCGCCTGCGCGCGGCGGCGCCGCGCTCAGCCGCGCCCTGGCCGCCTTGGGCCGCGGCGCGCGCGCCCGGCGCGCGGCTTACTGGCAAACCCTGCGGGGCCGCCGCGGCGCGCCTGCAGGTCCCAGCAGCGGATGGTGCAGTCATTGGAGGATGACGCAGAGACCGCATCGTCCCAGGACAGCACCACGTCAGTGATCTCGCCGGTGTGCCCGCGGCAGCTCGTCAGCAGCAGCATCGTGTCCACGCTCCAGAACTGGCGCGCGCGCCGCCGCGGGCCGCCTCAGCCCCCTGCATTTGGAGAGGCCGGAACAGGCACCGAGGAACTCAGCAAGGTTGCTCGTGCTCCAGCTACACATGGGCTAGTCGAAGGCCGGCGCCCAGCACGCTGTGGCCTCCGTGCCTGCGCCCATGCCCGGACCATGCGCTGCAGGAGCTGTGCGAGAGCGGGCGGTCATGCTGCAGGTCCGCATGCGGGCTGTAGGAGTCAGGGCCGGCCTCCGGCGCGCGGCGCTACAGCAAGTGGCGTGCTGCGCGCACGCTGGACGGCCGGCGCGCCCGCCAACCTGCGCGGCTGCGCCCCGGAGCGGGACCGGGGACATGCCTGCTCCGGCCCCGACAAGCTCCTCCGCCCCCCGCGTCCCAGGTACGGCCGCCCAACCCTAGACATCAACCCTAAACGCCCCAAGCCGCCCCCCGCGCCCGCGCCTTGACCAGGCGGTCGTCAGAGCCGGTCATCACGCGGCGGCCGGCGCGGTCGAATGCGATGCAGTACACGGCCGCGCGGTGCCCGCGCACGGTCCGCTGGTGCGCCAGCGCGCCCGCCAGCAGCGCCGGCGGCGCCAGCGCGCGCGCGCCGTGCGCGGCGCTGCTCCAGCCCAGCTCGCGCAGGCGCGCGGCGCGGTGCGCGCCCGCGCCCGCGTGCGGCGGCCGCAGCCACGCCGGCGGCGGCGCGCGCGCGGGCCTCCCCCCCGGCACCGCGCCTGCGCTCAGTCAATCGGCTCTGAGCGGCCAACCCTCTGTACACCAACTTGTAGCAAACGAGAGGCCGTTGTGCACCCATGTCGCCCTGCCGCTGCGGCCAGGCGCATCTCGCGACGCTCCGGGCCGCCAGCAGGAGTCTTTCGAGCGAGCAGAACACCGCGCGCCGCAGCGCAGACACGGCATCGGCTCGCGCCTGGCACGAGCAGGCCGCCGCGCGGCGGCACGCCGCCTGGGCCGCCACGCCGCGCGAGCAGGCGCGCCAGCGCGTCCGGCGGCAGGCCGCGGTAGCGCGCGCGCAGCTCCCGGTAGCCCAGCGTGTGCTGCCGGCCTGCGCGCGGGAACGGGCCGATTCGGAGGCCGACGCGGGGCTCGCTGACGCAGCGCCGCTGATGCACGGGCAGCAAGGGCGGAGTCAGTGCGCGCCGCCGGCCGCATCAGTGCGCGGTCGACCTGTGAAGCCACTCGCCGGGCGCCCACGGAAAGGGAGCCAGGGTCCTGCGCAGCTTGTTACAGCGCCCCCACATCACACCACTGCGGCGGCAGAGCGGGGCTCGCCCTGTGCTTCCGAAGCGCCTGAGGCCCGAGGCCGAGTGTGATTCAGCCTCACCTCGAGCCCCCAGCGGCGCTGCTGGCTTGAGCGACACGGGAACTGTGCAGCGGGGCCGTCGGTGCGGGAGCGCAGAGTGCAGGACGCTGCGGTCACAGTGCGGGCGCCGGCACTGGTTACGTCGCGAGGCGGCGCCTCACACGGTGGCGGCCCCTGGGCAGCAGCTCGCCCCGCCGCAGCTCCAGCGCCGTGTCCCTCTCTCGTGATGCCCTGCGCTGCAAGGTGCGCAAGTGCAGGACACAGAGACAGGAGTGTGTCGTGCTGTCGCAGGCGTCTGACGCTGCACCCCGGCACACTAGAGTAGCAGGGCCGCGGCAGCGCACCCAGGAAGTCCGTGCGCACGGGCAGCAGGCCGTGCGCCGCGGCCTCGCGCTCCAGCGCCGCGGCCGCCTCGCGGCATGGCCCCGTCGCGAGCGACAGCAGGATCAGCAGGTGCAGCTCCGTGGGGTCGACCTGCAGCGCCGTCCGCGGGTCGGGCGCGCCGGGCAACGCACGCCAAATGCCCTTTAACCGGGAGTGGCCAGAGGCAAGGCATGCCCAGGGCCAGCATCTTGTCAGCGCTCCTTGTTGTAGTGCCCTGCCAAGCGCGCACTTGCTGGCGCGCCCGCACACATATTATATAAGCACGTCTCGCTGAGGCGACCCCCGCTCGCGCACGCAAACACCTCTGCAGCACCTCGATTGCCGCACGCACCTGCACGTCGTCCTCCATTCCTAACTGCGCCTATGCGAGACGCTGTGTTCCGACCGCAGTGCAACGCGCTTACGTGGCACAGCGGCTCCAAGCGAGCAGGGGCTCCATAAAGGCACAGGAACACCAGCCCCAGTGGAGCTGATTCAGAACAGTGGGTGGTGTCGCATTGCCTCGCTTTGAGGATGGCTCGTAGTTTCGTGTGACAGAGCCGCAGCTGTGGGTGGCTGTTATGCTGCATGACAGTCCTCATATGAGTGTGCTCTAGATAAAAAGCATGGAGTCGTCCACATCTCGGAGTGCCACTGGTGCCAGCATACTGCCCGTACTTACAACACACCAAGCGTACATTCATTCCACTAATGCGCCATAGCCCGCCACCGGTTCGCAGCCCGGAGGCCTTATATGCAGAGATGCAGTGCACTGGCCTAACGACTACCGCTGCACATGAAAACCACATACTCAAGCACACTGAAAAACTCTAAGCAAAAATGTAGCGCTGCAACGCGCGTCACTGCAAGACGTGCAAATAGTGGCCAGCCCTTCGGGTTTTAAAGGTTCTGGGTACATAGGCTTCTAGCTGTTCACATGCAGATTCGTCCAGGCGCCAGCATGCAGCCGGACACGGCGTGCCGCTTGTCAACGGGTGCAGCAGGGCGGTGGTGACGTAAGAGCACAGCAGTACCAGCTGGTCGACGCCGTGCTCGCGCACTCTGTAGCACAAAGCGGGCATTTCCCAAACCCTTCACACTCCCCACGCCCCATCCTGTCAGCCTTGGTCGCTTCATTCGCACCGCAAGCTCTACTGCGCGCAGGTGCATGTGGGCGCAGGCCGTGCGGGGCTCTGCCGAGCGCGCTAGCCCACCAGCGCGAGCTTGAGCAGCGCCATCCGGATGAACAGGCCGTTGCGCGCCTGCCGGAAGTAGGCCGCGCGTGGATCCGCGTCCACCTCCGGCCGGATCTGCGCCGGCCAGCCCCATGTCAATGCTCGACCACTACCAGCTGAGATGCAGCGGGGAGCCATGCATTGAGGCTGGTCCCACTACCAGCTGCCAGGTGGCTGGCAAGGGAGTTGCGGCCTTGGCATGCCTTCTGCGTCTGCCGTGACGGGGACACCATGGGGGAGCTCTGCCTCGCGCGCACGCCACCCAGGATTAAAAGCCTGCAGGGTTCCTGGCGTGCAGGCGCTGGGCCGGGCGCCAAGGCAGGCAGCACGCCTCGTCCACGCGCGGCAGCGGGTGCATGACCACCGAGCTGGCCGGCAGCGCGCGCATGGTGGCGCTGTCAATGATGTACTTGCCGCGCGCGCTCTCGTAGTCCTCTGGGCGGTCCTGCGGCGCCGCGCGCACGCTCTGTCACCGGGGGGCACTCAGCCAAGGCCTGCGCTGCATTGACCGCAACGCCAGCTTTAAGCTATAATACATAATGAAATAGCAACATGCTGACATCCCCGCATGCACAGACTTTATTTTGACATGGGCCTGGGCTGCAGCCGACAGCCTGGGCCCTACCTGGCTGCATGGCACGCGGTCTGCATGCACCTCACGACCTCGACCTCGACGAACGCCTTCACATGCTACGACCAAGCAACGCAGCACAGGTACACAGCGCGCGCGCATCCCTCCCGTGCATGCCTCAGGTCATGACCCACGCGGGAATGCTGGAGCGCCTCGCCTCCCTGGGCCCGCCATGCAGCGCGCCCGCACCTGGAAGCGCTCCTTCTGGATGCGCGTCTGGTACAGCACGTCCGCCTCCGCGGCCACCTGCGCGGGCGGCGGCCGCGGCGCTTAGCGCGGCATCTCACGGCCTGGGCTCCCGGGCCATCGGCACCAGTGTGCGCCCACACCACCCCTTGCTGCCATCGGCCACGCCTTCATGCTGGGCTGATGACGATGCAAGCCAGCAGGTGAGCAGCGCACCAGCCTGAGCACAAGCCCGCATGAGTCGAGCGCAGCCGCTCATCGCCATGTCCCACTGGCAGGCATCAGTGCGCCCTTGACCTACGCAAAAGCTACACCTCAAACCTAACCTCACCTCCGCCAGGTCCTCCGCTTCGGCCCAGGCGACGCCGCGCGCGGTGAGGAAGGCCTTGATGTCGTCGCCCATGGCGACCACCGGCGGCGCCACGAACACCAGGCGCACGCCCGGGTACATGGAGAGCAGGTAGGCGAGCGAGCGCGCAGTGCGGCCGTTGGCCAGGTCGCCGACCAGGGCGACCGTCAGGTTGTCCAGCCGGCCCAGCTCGCGCTTGATGGTGTATACGTCCAGCAGCGCCTGTGCCCGGGATAGGGTTAGAGTCAGGGTCAGGGCAACGCCCGCCTGCTCAGAGCGCGCCGGCCGTCCGCCGACCCCTGCCCACCAGCGCCTGATTGGCTTCTTGCTTGCGCTTGCCGTCACGGGATTCCTTGCAGCACTGGGAGGCTCCTGACTAGGATTCCACGGTGGTCAGGATGCATGGGTGCAACAACAGAGGGGCTTATGTTTCAGGCGCGACGCAGCGGGGATGTTGTGGCGCTTGCCTCGTTTGTCCCTTGGGCAGGCGGCGCGCCTGCGTGGGGTGCTGGCCGGGGCCGTCGCCCGCGTTGATGATCGGCACCGACGCGACCGAGGCGGCGATCTTTGCGCTGCCGGCCTGGAAGTGGCGCAGCACGATGCAGTCCGAGTAGCCCTCCACGGTGCGAATGGTGTCTGCGCAACACGAGCAGCCTCGCGCATGCCAGGTCCAGGTGCACAGAGCTGGTACACATCATTTCGCATGTTCTCTGCTGATCATGCGGCGGTTCCTTCCTATGGTAGGCAGTGTATTCAGGCTAAGGAGCCCATTCACTTTGTACAGCGTGTGTCCGACGCTGCAGCCGTATGTTGCGACAAGCCACTTGGGTCAAGCAGCTCGAGCGGTGCTCAGCGGACGGAGAGCGCTACTGCGGGCTGAGCCTACCTGACAAGGCGCCCAGCACTGACAAACTCACAGCAAGTCTTTCATGCAAGGCATGTCAGAAGCTAGGTTCCCATATAGTCAGCCGGCAGTCGGCGCGCACCCTCGAGCGTCTCGCCCTTGGCAGCGGACGAGTACTGCCCTGCGCTCTCAGTGGAGAGCACGGTCCCGCCGAGGCGCGCCATCGCGCTCTCAAAGCTCAGCCGCGTGCGCGTGGACGGCTCATAGAAGAGCGTGGACATGATGAAGCCGTCCAGCTGGTGCGCCGCGTCGGTCTGCCGCTTCACCACCTCCATGTCCTGCGCCGTCCTGAAGATCACGTCCAGGGACGCCTGCGCCCGGCGCGCGGTGAGCCGCAGGCCCACGGAGGCTGTGAGCGCGGTTTGGCAACACCGGGCTGCGCTGGGCACTGCGGGGGGCGTCGGTGTTGAGGATGCTGTTGTGCCTGGAGCGGACAGCGAGTGTCATCACCACGCTACCAGGCTGAGCAGGGAGCTCACCTTGTCAAACTGCTGTGACTCGACGACGTGCTTGAGCGGCAGAGTGTGCCACGCGCTGCGCTCGCCTTCCTGCTTGAAGCAGCGCACGAGCATCGCTCGCTGCAAAGCTGTGCGCCGTCGCCCGCGGCAGCCCCGGTGTTCCTGGCCACTGCCCAGCTGCAAGGTGTGCGGGCATTGGCCGTCGCCTGTTGGCGCCCGTGCGCCCTGCGCCGGCAGGCCGCCCATTGCTGCTGCGTTCTCAGCGTGACGCGCACCAGCCACTACACGTGTGCTGATAGTCGGCCCCGCCCGCAGCTGTTGCTTCAGCCTTCATGGCAAGAGCTTGGGGGTTGGACAGGGCTTCAGTGGCGGGATCGAGCAAGTCTGGATAGTTCGCAAAGCTGTCTTGCCTTGACTTTATCTGTATGCTGCCAAGCTCTAGCTGGCACCCGCACACCAGTCACGCCGTTTTGTGAAAAGTTTATACCATCTGCAGAGCTCTTGCCCATCATCTCCTGGCCTGGGCTGTCTGAAAAGCGTGGGTAAGGAAAGTTCCAGCACAAAGCGAAGCGCCGCTGGCGCATGGCGGCTGAGGTCACGCAGTGGCACCTGCGGCAACCCGTGCCGACCAATCCAGTGGTCTTCTTCGGTAAGGACGCTAGCGTTGTGAATGTCTGTGTGGAGAGACTTTTGTTTGTTCTGTTGCGCGTCAAGAGCGGCGCTGCTGCGGCGCAGATGTAACAATTGGGGGCATACCAGCCGGGCGCATAAAGATGGAGCTGTACGCGGACCTGGTGCCTAAAACAGCTGAGAACTTTCGGCAGCTGATCACCGGCGAGTTCAGGTGTGGTTCTGGCCGGCCCGCCCGTGGAAGGAGCGCTCGTTGCCAGACTGACTTGCAGTGAAAGCCACAGGAGGAACGGGCAGCCGACTGGCTACAAGGCGTGCCCCTTCCACCGGATAATCAAAAACTTCATGTTGCAGGCGCGCCCTGCGGCCTGACGCTGCAGAGAAGAGCGGTGCTGGTGCTCTTTGCTTGAAACGCCTGACGGTGTCTGGTGTTACCCAATCTGCTGGTTCTGTAGCAAGACAGGCCGCTTTGTGTGCAGGGTGGGGACTTTGTAAAGGTGCGCTCGGAGTGTTACGCTGTTCCAGCAGGCGCAACTGTGCTGCTCTGCTGCTAGCAGCTGCTGAGTACTGCAGTAAGGACCCCTGACACGAGCTGCAGGGCGATGGCACTGGGTGCCTCAGCATATACGGCAGCCGCTTTGCTGACGAGAGCTTTGCTGGCAAGCACACCGGCCCAGGGCTCCTGTCCATGGTGCGCCCTTTGCAGGTCGCTTTCAGTGTGTACTCCCTCAGCATGCATATGCAGTTCGTGATGTTCTGCCTGGTACGTTGTGTGCCTGTGTTATCGGTTGTGGTATTTGCGCCACGACAAAAACTGCTGCGCCCTTCACACAAACATGCTGGCTAGCAGAGAGGTTTGGATGTTACGGCAAGTTGTCACACTTACTGCGCAGCTGCCTCCTTTGCTGAGTGTGTAAGCCCTGCGTGTCTGCGGCAGGCCAACAGCGGGCCAGACTCAAACGGCTGCCAGTTCTTCATCACCTGCGCCAAAACAGACTGGTGCGGTCGGCGCCAATGCAGTGCTGTCTTGAGCTGTACAGCGTGTGCTGGGGCAACAGGTGGTGGTGAAGCTGCATGAAGACTTGGATGCGGTGTGTGTACATCTCACGTGTGATGGGGCAGTGTACTTAAGCTGTTTATGACGGCCTAACGGTAGGCGTGTGAAGGCTGGCAGGGTAATTTCTGCGGCACAAATATGCATACAGTGCAGCCTGTTCCTCCGATTGACGCAGGGCTGCGATTTCAGGCTTGACAACAAGCACGTGGTCTTTGGCCGTGTGCTGGGTGACTCAATGCTGGTCGTGCGCAAGCTGGAGAACGTGGCAACAGGCGCAGCCAACAAGCCAAAGCTCCCGGTGATGGTCACCGAGTGCGGCGAGCTGTAGCTCTGGTCTCACAAGCCACAGGGCAAGCGTTACCGTAAACCCACATGTGAACAGCACCAGCAGCGTCTGGTTGCAGTCTGTCTGTCTTACAACTCGTTTTTCTGTGTGTGTTTGTGACCTTGTGCTGTGGGTGTTTCGCATGTGCGCAGTGCGCATTTCAGCCCAGCATCGCCCAACAGCGCTGCTATGTTCAGAGCGTAGGGCTGCATCTGTTCCATTGGCTCTAGGCAGCTTGGCCAAGATTGCCTCAGAACAGCTGCCATGCCATACCGTGCCATATGCCATGTCAATGCAGCATGCATTTCGTCAATGAAATGAGTAACGGCTACATCATAAACGTATGCACAGGTTGCAAAACATGCTTCCTTTGCCTGGCACTGCTAGCCTGGCAGGGACCAACGGGGACTGCCACTGCCATGTCAGTGTCATTGTTGCATGTAATTGCAGCAAGCGTGTGCTCGCGCCATCCAACCTCTTGCTTGCTGCAACAGTTGCCATATGGACGCTCCATATGGACGCTCCTTGCATGCACTTTCATCAAGACCAGGAGCACAGCTGTCGTAGGCTACAACTTGTAGTTACTTAAGCGTTAAGCTTCGACGCACAACATCCTGAGACCTAACCCGCAGCTGCATGGAAGCAGGCAAAGAACTAGAATGGATGGTAGCGCTATACTCAAGCAAGCTAGCAAGGATACACATTTTAGCAGCACGCCTAGACTATACCACGTCTCGGACCTGACTCGCAACTCCGGCAGAAAGTATGACTGGCTACACATACATGGCCCCATGTACAAGCGGAGCTATTTATCATTGGCACACAGGCGTTTCATGCACAGTCTCAGCCGGTGGGCATCCGCAGCAACACTCACGCATGCAGGCACGCGTGCGCCCCGCGCAGCGCCGCAGCCTCTGCTCCTCAAGCTGCTCAGCAGCAGCACGCGGCGCTGCTCGTGGCAAAGACCTTGCGTGGTTGCACATCTTCGCGCCTGCTGGCCATCTTACGACGTGCAGCGTGCCACATCCTCAGCAGCCACCATAAGCGCTAAGTGGCGAGCGGGGCCGCGGTGCCCGCGCGCGGCGGCGGCGCGCGGCACGGGTCGCACAGGAGCCCGCGTGATGCAGCCGCAGCATGACAGCCTGCCAGGCGCCGCGTCATGGCCCTGGGAGCAGCCACGGCAGCCGCATGGTGGCGAAGCAGCGCAGGGCGCCCAGCAGCCCCGCGGCCGGCGCCGCGCGCGGGCGGCGTAGCGGCGGCATGCGCAGGTGCGCGCAGCCGCGGCCGCGCTGCAGCCGCGCCTCTGCGGCGGCCGCCCCATGCGGCCGGCAGGGCGTGGGGCGCAGGTGGCGGTCCATGCACAGCCAGACCTGCGCATGTAGGCAGGGATGAGGGTTCAAACCCATGGCACACCCTGGGAAGACATTCCCCACACCCTGGGCAGCTTGTGAATTTGCGGCCCATTCCGACGTCTTGGCACGTGCAAAGGCACTGGGCGGCGTGCATGGCTATGCTCAGGAGATGTGCTGGGCCACCGCGCGCGCCTCTGTCAGGTCGACGCCGCTGCAGTGCACCTGCGACGAGCGCGGCACGCCCGCGGCGCGGTCAAGCGCGGTCTCGACGGTCGCCAGCGGGTAGCTGGCGCTCCAGGACGGCACCACGCCCGCGGCCGCCAGCGCGTCCTGGCGGGCGGGCAGGGCTACGGTAGGTCAGGGGTACGTCGGGAGGTTCCCGGGCGAAGGTGCCGCCAGGGTTTGCCACACCCGGCGCGGGTTGGCGCGTCAGTGCGGTCAGGGCTTGCACGGCGTGAGGCAGGCGCCAGCCAGGGCCTTGTTGCAACCTAAGCACCACCTTACCCTAGGAGCGATTGGAATCCTGCTGCACCCTGCTGCACGCAATCCCTCGCTGACAGGAGGCTTCGCCTCGACAAACAAAACATGACCCCCTATAAATCATTCTCGAGCACCTTCCTAGCGAGGCCGCACCATCAGGGGGTACTGCTCGTTGAGGCGCAGGATCTTCCTGAAGTACTCTGCGCGGCACGCACGCGAGTGTCGGGCAACATTCTTCTTGAGCCGACTAGGTGCATCAACCCAACGCATGCACGGCTATAGGCAGGCGCTGCAGCACCGTGTCGCAGATCATGAAAGTGCACCCACCCATACAGCACCAGGAGGAGCATCACAGCAAGCTTGCGCGCCGTGCTCGTCGTTGAAGACGGGCCGCGAGCAGGTGCCGTGCTTGAGCCACTCATGCGCCCAGAAGCTGTCGCCGAGCGACATGTAGCTCGGCCACTCGCGCCGCAGGTCGGGCAGCAGGTCGGCGACCAGGGCCTCGTCAAAGGCCGCGCGCGGGTCGCAGTCGTGCGGGTAGCTGCCTGCGGCCCCGCGCAAGCCTTTCTGTTTGAGCTCGGTGACGCGCCCGGCCGCCCAGGCCAGGGAAGCATTGCAGAGCAGGCCCCGAGGCAGGGGCTGAATGATTGAATAGGCTGAGTTAAGGAATGCTGAAGCACAACCGCAGAGGCTGCGCGGGACAGTCAGAGGAGGGCGGGCAGTCTACAGCCGCTTGCGGGGTCGGCACCGTCGTAGTTGTTGGGCCACAGGCCGTGGATGCTGAGGTCGTTCCTGCGCGGGCGCGCGTGCGGGGTCACGCTCGTGCTGGGGGAGCGGGCGGCGCACACCGAGGCTGTGCTCGACTTGGCGCACCCCGTCGGCTGGTACTTGCAGTGCTTGTGGTCGCAGTAGCCCGGGCCCCACTGCCTGCGGCGCACGGTGCAGGCACTGGGCGAGAGTGCGCCGTGGTGCAGGCGCAGCAGGCCTTCTGGGGAGGCAGCACCAGCCGACTCGCCTGACAAAGTAGAAAAAGTCAAAGCCGTCTGGCCGCGTCAGGTTGCGCACTGGCTCAGCAAGCGCAGCAGTTGCATTTCTTACGCCTTCCACGATATGCGTGACTGGCTCTGCTTGCACGACAGCACAACGACATGCAGCCGTGCACAGCAGGAGCGCGAGCGCCTGCAAGTTACGCCACATCTTGAAAGATAGAAGATACCTTGCTCAACCTTTTCTGGCCCAGTGGCAGCTCCAGCTCTGGCACAGCCCTGTATCGATGGATTTCAAACAGCTTAGATAGAATGACTCTGCGTAGCCTTCAGCAATCAAGTGCCACTAGCCATCAACTAACCCTGAACAGACCCCCACTGCTGAGTGGCAGATGCTAGCTCACTGGTCTGTCGACAAACGTATGCCCCCGTGCTTTGCAGTGCACGTGCTTGCAGTGAACTGCATTGCTGGCACAACGACCTGTGCGCTCACCGCTTGGCGACTGGCTCGCAGTTCAACTCAGCCAGAGGGTCGCTCCAGAGCTGTATTCCTCGCAGTCGTGCGAGCAACGCGATAGCGCTCGACATGAGGCGGCCTGATCACGAGCATATGAAACTCAAGCGCAGGCCCTGAAGCGGGCCCAGTGCGCCTTCAGCTGAGGAGCGCGCGGCATCAGGTGCTGCGGAGCTCAGCCAGAGGGTGCAGGCAAGCTCCGGTGATCACTGCGGGCTGCCGGCGATGGCGCAGCCTGGGCAGGGCTACCCGGCCTATGGGCAGGCCCCGCCTCCCTATTATGGTGGCAGCCCGGCGTCGCAGCTGCCGTCCGCGCAGCAGCCCTTCCTGCCCCACCCCGCGCAGAGCCAGGGCTTTGCCAGCCAGCCGGGCTACGGCCCGCCCGGCCCGGGCGGCTTCCCGCCGCAGCGCCCTCAGCAGGTGCGCGCGGCTCCCGACGCGCGCCCCGTCCTTGCTTGGTGGGAGGTGAGCCGGGCCTTGACCAAGCACGGACCGTGCTGTGCTCGTGCACACTTGCCGTCCTGTCTTGCAGCGCAGTCGTGTCGCGACATCCCCTCTGCTGCCTCTGCCGGCTGGTGCTGCTGCTGCACATCTGCAGCGCCCGATCGGCGCGGCATGCAGGGCGCGCTGCCGGGCGAGTTCGCGGGCGCGATGGGCGGCGCGCTGGGCCTGGACCCAGTGATGACCGGCTTCGCGAGCAACGTGCTGCAGCAGGGCGGGCGCAACTACCTGCAGCGCGGCCAGGAGTTTGTGCAGCAGCGCATGGGCTTCCTGGCCGGCGGCGCGCTGCAGCACCATTTCAACATCAGCGGCGACTATGGCGCGCCCCCGCGCCCCCGACGCGCCCCCGCGCCCCCGACGCGCGCGCGCACCCCCGACGCGCTCGCCTCGCCCGGGGCCCAGCCCCGCGCCACACGCAGGTCAACCTGGCATCCTGCGAATCCACAAAGCAGCCAGGCTGCCGCGCATTCCGTCTATGTGATGGCTTGGCTTGACGTTGACCCGTGCGTGTCTTAGTCTGCATATGAGAATTGTACAAGTGTTATTCTGGCCTGCGCGAGCCCTGTTCCAGCCTGGGCCCCCTGCAGCCCAGGGGCTGAGGGCCCTGGCCGGCGCGGCAGTGCGGCGGAAGCTGCTGATGCTGCTCGCGCCGTTCCTGCGCCGCTGGAACTACACGCGCCACCATGAGCAGGCGCGCGCGCCCCGGCGGGCGCGCGCTCGCGCCCCGCCCCTGCAGGCGGCGGGCGCTGGGAGCAGCGGCAAGCCGTTTTGTGTCACATACAGTGACGCCGCATGCTTGCCTGCTCGACAGGTACCGGTGGCTGCCGGCTGTGTTGCAACCACAAGGCTCCTCGCCTGCCAGTGCGTGCACGTTGCTGCTGCCACTGTGCAGTGTGTAGTTCATGTGAGGGTTGGAGTGCACACCCTCGACGCTTGGTGCGCCATGCAGAGGTACTCTGGCCCGGTCGTTGGTGAGCGTGCGCCGCTGGCGCCGCGCAGATCGCTGGCGGGCACAAGTACCTGCCGCCGCGGCAGGACGTGAATGCGCCCGACCTCTACATTCCCTTCATGGCCGCGTGCACCTACTGCGTGCTCGCGAGCGTCGCGCTGACGGCCGGCAAGCGCTTCAAGCCCGACACCATGTATGCGACGGCGCGCCCCCGCGCAGGGTGGCACATGCTTCGCTTGTGCGCTGCGACCCGCGACGATTACAATGCGCTGTGCAACTTGTGTAATGGGTTATGAACGTTAGTCTCCCAGGGACAAGGGCCGGCAGTGAGGACGCTATTATGCATGCCGAAGCCGTCCTGGGCGCGCCGCCAGGTCTCAGAGGCGTCCGCGGCGTGGCTGGTGCACTGGGTGCTGCTGAAGGGCGTGCTGTGGGCGCTGGGCGTGCCGGGCGCCGTGCCCTTCCTGGAGCTGGCCGCATACGTGGGGTACGCGTTCGTGCCGGTCTGCATCTCCATGCTCGCCGGCCTGGCGCTGGGCGCGCCCCCCCGGCGCTGCCGGCCGCGCTCCTGGTCCCCTCGTTGCCCAGCCAGAGGCAACATTAAATATGTGCATGATAAAAAGTAGGGTAGCGTATGCACTCTTTCCATGCGCCAGCTTCACAGCCTTGGTCTTTCCGATCTCGTGTGTTATCGTGCACAGCAGTGCCAAGTCTGCGCACAGGCCTGCCTTTTCTAGCCGCAGCCAGTCAGAGGTGCACACGCCATGCAAGAAAGCCGCGCCGCGCCGCGTCACGGAGGCGCGCGCGCGCGCGCGCAGGCCGCTGGGCGTTCCGCGCGACGTGGGCGTACGGCGCGGCCATGGGCGGCGTGTTCCTCGTGCGCACGCTCAAGTGCGTCATCTTCCACGAGGCGCGCCGCACCGCGATCGACTCGCGGCGGCACAACTACCTGCTGCTCGCGCTCTGGCTCGCGCAGTTCCCCTTCTGCTACTACCTGGCGGTGCTGCCGTAGCACGCGGTCCCTCTTGCCGTGGTGGTGCACATGCGCTGTTGAGCGGGCTGAGCTTATTTGCTTCCACCGGGCCCCTGCGCTCGGCCCTGCCAGCTCCCGGCAGCCGTCTCGCAGAGGCTGCTAGCTGCCGGGAATACCCCCGCACTGTGGCCGCTAGCCGGGCCATGTATGCAGAGCAGCAGCTCGCCATGCCCGCCTGCTGTGCTGTCCGGTGTTAGAGGCGCTGTTCAGTGTGAGGAGTGGCAGCCAGATAGGACATGTGGGCAAAGCTGTCTCAGACGCACTGCATCGTCTTGATCTGTAAGCTGGAGCAAGCTTTTGATAAGGTACGACATCATGAAGGATGAGAGTGGAAGGCTGTGTGCCTCCTCTGACAGTCTGGCAAGTGCGGAGCCTCTTAAACATTGGGTTTTCCAACAGCCAAAGCGTGACGGTGCCTGGTAACAAATAAAACTCTTGAGTGGGGTCCTTCACCATTGCATGTGCAGATCCGGATACCGGTCTCGCAGTCAGACACCCATGCCCAGCGCAGAGCGCTCACCGAACGGCACAGTTGGACACACGCCCTACCACCTCGGGAAATGTCCAGTGTAAAACCCTGAAGCGCCATCACACTAAGCCACCCGGTCACACATACATCATGGCAACAATGCTGCAACTTGCTAATGACAACCTGAGCCTTGCAGAATACTAGCTCCTGCACCTCCTTGAACGCTCTCCTCCACGCCAGCCGCGCTGGACACCACACCAAAAGCCGGCTTGCGCCATGCCGCCAAGAGCACCCTAACACAGGTCATGCGCTTACCGCACTAAGTACACTGTTGCGACCCTGCTGAGCCTGCCGGCTTCCCCGCGCAACGGCGCAGCACATGCACACACCTCCCCGGCTACACCCACCGCCGAGGGCCCTCGCAGCCGCGCGGCGGTCAAGCGCGCCCCAGCACGGGCCGCGCCCTGACCTACACCCGCAAACCCTGCAGGCCCCCTAGATGGGCATCGGCGCGGCCAGCAGGCCTGCGCAGTGGCGCGAGGTCAGGTACAGCAACATCAGCAGCGTCAGGCTGCCGAGCACGTACCCGCGGCACAGCGGGTGCGCCTGCTGCCACCCACTGGCGCCCGCGTCGTCGGGGTGCGACCCGTTGATCACGGCCGGCGGCGCGAAGACCAGGTCGTGCATGCCGTGCAGCGCGGCGCGCACGCCCTCCGCAGTCGCGCTGGCCGCGAGCGCGGTCAGCAGCGCGCGCGCCTCCGGCACCTTGGCGATCTGCGAGCACGCAAAGACGCTCCTTTCTTTCTTCTTCTTCCTTCCTTCCTTACTTCTCTGACCCTCACTCTATACCCTATGCCCCTTTTCTTCACTGACGCAGGGACGCTGCGCCGGGCGGCAGCCATGCTTGGACGCTCGTGGGGCAGAGCGGGGGTGTGGCGCGCGGGCCGGCTGAAGCACGCGCCTGCGCCTGGATGGCGCTGCTGGACGAGCCCAGCAGCACCGCAGCGATAGGGAAGGGGGAGGACGGCTCGCAGCGCGAGGCGGCACACAGGCAGCGCGCCTGGATGACATCGCTGGCCCAGCCGAGCCCCGGCATGGGGCGGCAGCCGGCAGCCTCGCTGCCGCTGTCGTCCGCCCACGCTGCAAATTCGGGGCGCGCTGTCGCCAGCTCAGCACCCGCGCCGGCGGGCCCCCCCTGCAGCTCGTCCGACTCTGCAGGCGAGGGTCCGCCCTCCGTCCCGCCTGCCTTGACTGGCAGCGAGCCGTTGCAGAGCGCGGTGTGCGCGGCAGCCGTGCCGGGGCCCTGCCGCTGCGCCTGCCCCCTGCGACCCAGACGCACACAACATGTCATTTTGATGTGCGCACCCGCCGGAAAAAGTAGCAATGCACCCCTGCGGAGCGGGCACCCTTGCAGGGATACGCGAGCGCCAAACAGCGCAGGCGCACAGCAGTCACCTCCAGGGCCGCCCCCAGCGCGCTCACAACCCGCGCCGCTCGCAAGCCAGCCACGCGCTTCACGCAGCCGCCCAGCGCCGCGCCCAGCCGCCCCGCGATGCGCCCAGCATGCGCGAGGGGGCCAGGCGGTCTTGATGCGCGCCAGCGCGCGCGCCTGACGGGGCTCGGTCGCGGCGGCGACAGGTAGGACGACACCATCTCGCGCACAAACGTGCGCGTCATGCGGTCCACGGCCGCCGTGTGCGCGGGCTTGGCCATCGCGCCGAGCAGGTCGTCCCACATGTTCATGCCCTCGAAGCGGTCCAGGTACGCGCAGGTGCCCTCGCGCACGAACGTCGCCACGCACGCGGTGGCGAAGCGCCGGCCCTCATGCGTGCCTGCCGCGCGCGCGCGCCGGAGCACTCGGCGCGCGGCCGTGCTGGCGCAGCGGGCCCAGGCGCGCGCGTAGGGGCGCTCATACGGGGCGCAGCCGTGCGCGCGGCTGCCACACACGCTTAAAAAGTCTGGCTGTCACGAATGAATGCGCGCATGCGGTGAGGCTCAAACAGCTCCGATTTGACAGCGGCGCGGACGGAGGGCGCTGAGCCAGAGGACAAAGGCAGGGCGCGGCCTCGCGGGGCGCGCCCGCAAAGCGCATCAGCCGCTCCGGCAGGTCGGGCCGCCCCGCGGCCGCCGCGGCGGCCTCCGACGCGGCCTGCGCGGCCGCCAGCGCTTCCACGCTGGTGCGGCACGCGACGCCGATCGCGAGCGTCACCAGGCCGGCGCCGCGCTCGCTCGTCAGCGCCTCCAGCACCTGCGGCGCGCGCGCGCGCTCGCCCGAGCCGCATGCGGCGGCGGCGCAGGCACGCGAGGGCGAGCGCAGGTCCCGAGCAGCGGCCGGCGCGGCGCTGTATGTTTGGCGGGCATCCTCGCTCACCAGCTCCCCCTCCCGCACACACTGGCCTAGGCCCCTTACAAACAAGGCATGCACATACACGCCAAGTGCTGTGACTGTACACCTCCTTCCACAATGCAGGCCCAAAACAGTAAACAAGGAGCCCACCTGGTCCAGGACGCTGCCCTCCTGCTCGCGCACGCCGCGCCGGCGCGTGCGGGGCCGGCCCCCGCGCGGCGCGCCGGCCGGTGGCGCGCCCGCGCCCTGCGCCGCGGATGCCGCCAGGTCTGCGCTGAGGTCCTCCACGGCGGACGCCGCTGAGCCCAGGCCATCCGCCAGGCCGCACTCGGTGCAGTCCTCGCCGTCGCTACTGTCGTCGGCGGCGGCGGTGGGGGCGCGCGCGGCGCCGGCTGTCTGCGCGCCACGCAGCGCCCCGCGCACCGCCGCCTCCACCATCAGCGACGTCGAGCGCTGCACCTCCTGCGGCCGCAGCGGTGCGGGACAAGTTTGAGGAACAATTCACTCCCACTCCTACGAGACGAAGGCCGCCGAGGGTGGACCCCTCTGCTATGAGCACGGCACAGCGTGGTTCAGAGCACAGCGCATGCCGCTGTCAGACACGCCTGTGACTCACGCTGTGGTGTGCTCGACAGCAAATGCACAAACGCATCCTCTGCCCTGCTCTGCATCAGGTTGCAGGTGGCCACAAGCATCAGCGACGCGAGGAGACTCGCAGGCTGGTGCTGCACAGCTGCTAGGTAAGACCACGCGCTAACAGAACCTCAGCAGGCCCCAGCAGCGCGCCTGCGACTGCGCCAGGCGGGAGAGCTGGCGCAGGGAGACCGGCAGCTCCTCGACGTCGCCGGCCGTGAACGCCTGTAGGTCGCGCATGACGCTCGCGCTGAGCTCCGCGCCGGCCAGAAACGCCTCGCTGTACTGCTTCAGCGCCGCGCGCAGGCGCGCGACATAGCCGCGCTTGTCCGCGGCGCCCGCGGCCTCGTCTGCCGCGGCATGCAGCGCGCGGTACAACAGGAAGCCGGTGGCGAGCGCGGCGGTGCCGCCGAGCAGCCAGGCGCTCCGGCGCCTGGCCCAGGGCACCGCGGGCGCGCTCATCGCGCGCCGGTGTCGTGTGCCCCTCGTGCAGGGCGGTCAGGCCTGCCGGTGCATGACCGCCGGCGCGGCACAACGGGGCTTCTCAGGAGCCTTCTGCCTGCACACTCCGTGCTGCCAGGGGTTACTTTCAGAAGCTGTGGTGAGCAGCGGCAGGCACTTCTGTCGCAAGAGGGCTTAGACACTGCGCAGAGCACGGTACAGGACTGCCCAAGTTTGAGAGGCCTCTGACGGGGCAGAGCAAGCCCTTGACCTAGCAGGGCTTGTGTTGTACGAAAGCTGGGTCCGGGCTGTTGCCTTTTGTTGGTTTCGTGCGCGACTCCACTGTTTGACTAGGTAGGTGCACAACATATGAGCTCATGAACGCACTGCCGCGCTACACACCCACCAACGACGGCACGCGATGATTGATGCGTCTCAGGCCAGTGCCGGGCTTGCTGACGAAGAGGATGCCGGGCAGCGCCTGGCTGAAACGGTGCGGATGCAAGTGACCGCGCTGTGGCGCTTACAGAGGTTACAGGGGCAATAAGTCTTCACAGCACTCGCAAGGGCGACACAGGCGGCCCCGCCGCCCCGCGTGACGCGCCTTGCGCGCGCGCACAGCTGAGAGGCAACGAGCGCCTGCGCAAGGAGAGCGACCTGCTGGCCGCCTACCTGCGCCGCACGGACCACCGCAGCTTGCAGGCGGAAACAGCCTCGTCTCCCAAGGCGCGCCACTGCCGCAATCAGAGTCGCCAGTTACACGCTTGGTCCGTGGTGTGCGTCGTCAGATGGTCAGGTGCTGTCACTCCGCACCAGCCCACAAGCTGACTCTCAGACCACTTGGTAGCCGTATACCTGCCCTCACACTGCGCTCACAGTGTCACAACATGTTATAAACCGATGCGAGGGGCCCTGGCTGCCTGCCACGCGCTGCAGCAAGGCAGTGCTCGCGCGGGCCACAGGCGGGCCGCAGGCGCACGCATGTGGCGCGGCAGTCGCAGGCGGCGGCGGCCGCGGCGCCGCTAGGCCAGGGGCGCCTGACCGCCGAGGAGAAGTGCGAGGTCGCCAGCGCAGAGATGGAGGCCGTGCAGGCCGAGGCCGACCTGGCGCGCCCCGGGCGGCCTGTTTTGCGCGCCTGCACGGGACGGGTGGGTGCAGGGCACGGCTGGCCTACTCTGCTGAGTGGGCCAGCGCACGCATCCGCACATGCGCGCGCTGGCAGAGGCGCTGCAGAGGCATGCGCGCGCTCCAGAGGCGCTGGCGGCGCGGCGCGAGGCGGCCGAGTGCGGCGCCCGCAGGAGCCTGGCGCGTTGGGCCGGCTCACTCTGCAACAGGCACTGCAGCGGGGCCTGGCGAGCTTGCGCGAGAGCGTCCGACCAGCCTTGGGTCGCCCCGCTGCGGCAGGCCGCGGCGGAGGCCGCGCGCGCGCTGGAGGCGCAGGCGGCGCGGCGCGAGGCAGCCGAGGCCGCGCTGGAGGATGCGCGGCGCGCGGGGCTGGCCTTCCGCCGCGCGCAGATCCTGGCCGCACAGGCCCCGCGCGCGCTGCGCGCGGGCGGCGGCGGCGGCGGCCGCGCGCGTGCGGCGGCGCCCCGGGCGTGCCCCTGATGTTTTGGATTTGAGCCGGCGCGGGCGAGGCAGCGCCAGGGTGCCAATTTTTGACTTGCATAGCGACATGCACCTCTGGGACAGACTGCGCACTGGACTACACCATTAACACAAAACGCGCTTGAGCATGCGCATGTTGGTGGTCATGCGGCCGGACCTCATCGCTTGCACGCAGTCGGGAGGGGCAGACATGGGGTGCAGAGCGCCTGGGCGCACCGGCGGCGTGGCCGCTGATGCTAAGTAGGTACTGGCGGGTTCACTGCAACAGATCAACTCTTTGTAGCTTTGCTCGCGCATCAAGGCCTGCGGCCGCCGCTGTGCGCTGGTGAGATGCAGGGCAACCCGGGGGAGCAGGGCCACGGGCGGCACGCGGGCGGTCCAGGCCCGCGGCCGCCGGGCGCGGAGCGGCTGCTGCGCCACCTGCGCGAGCGCCTGCGCGCGCTGGACGGCGAGGCGGGCAAGTACACGCTGAAGACGGCCGCGGCCAAGGCGCGCCTGGCCCGCATCAGCGCGGGATCCTGGCGCATGGTTGAGAGCGCGCGCCGCTGCCACAGGCTTGCTGCCGCATGCAGTGACCATCAGCAACCAACCAGCAGCGCCCATGCACTGGGGTGACTACACGCCAGGGAAAGATAACCTGAAAAGGGATCCGCTCCAGGCGGCCGTGCGGCGGCTGACGGCCGTGCTGGCGCGCCGTGACGACGGCGCGGACGCGCTGCGCGCGGTCGACATGGACCAGCTGCAGATTGAGAATGAGCAGCTGCTCGCGCGCGTGGACGAGCGCAACAAGGAGCTGCTGGGCCTCAAGCTCATCACGGGGCGCTCCGTGCAGGCGCGCTGTACCTTGTGTGCGCATGTTTGCTTGCCGGCTCATCTCCTTGCATGCCCTGAGCTATCATGAGCCTGATGGTCAGAATATGCGCACGTACTCCTGGGATAGCTCGCTATGTTTGGGTGCGGACTCGGCGAGGAGTGTGAGACGGTAAGGAGCGGATGCGCGCGGGGGGCGCGCAGGCGCTGGCGAGCCAGATGGGCGCGCTGCAGGGCCTGACCGCGCACGCCGCGCGCCTGGGCGACGACATCGTCAAGCGCCGCGCCGCGCTCGAGCGCGCGGCGGCGGACCATGTCGCAGCAGAGGTTCTGCCCTTGCGCTACATGCGGCTCATGGGCAGCGGACATCTCCAGCTTGTCTAAGGCAATGAGAAGCTTGCCATGCAACTCTGCCATGCAGTGAGAAGTGCACTTGCTGTGTTGGCCGTCATGCCGGATACGCGCGATTGCTGCTTTGGCCAGGCCGCTTTGGAGGGCGCAACGTCACAGCTGCGAACGCTGCAGGCAGACGCACACGAGAAGTGCGCGCCAGCCTCTCATCAGCATGCATTGATCTGCATCATTCGCCAGATAGCCAAGCATAGCCTTGCTTGAACAGCACCCTCTTACTGGCCCCTTGGCGTGCGGCGTGATGCATCAGGACATGCCATGGGTTTGTCTGTGCTGCATGTGATCCGAAGCACTGCAAATCCTGCAGCAATACCCGCTGCATTCTGACAGGGCTTGAACGAGTGTGTGTAACAGCCCCAACATGATGCGGCAGTACCCTGAGCAGCCCTGGCCGGCTGATGGCTCAGCACCTCATGCAGAGAAGCTTGCATGTGGTGGAGATCAGGTGCTGCATGCCAGTGACCCTCGTTGGACTGTGCAGCGCGCCGCAGATGATGAGCTACTTGCGGCTTGTGGCAGACGTGCGCGGCCTCAGCGCCAAGGTGTTGGAGTGGCAGCGCAAGGTCGAGGTCGCCAGCGTCCCAGGCGCTGCCAGGCGCACTGCGCCTCAGCGCGCGAGTGCCAGCGCATAGCCTGCAGTGCAAAGCGAGCGGAGTACGCTGCATGATTTTGTACACTTTTTTGGGTCTCCGTCAGTGTATGAACAAACTGAGAGTCTTGTGTACGACGGACAACTCACACGCATGTTATGGTGTAGTGAGGGGTGGCAAGCGTAGACAGCTTGTGTGGCCATCGAGCGTCTCTGCAGCGCTCGACTGCCTAAGAGCCTAGAGGCCTGCCTGGACTCCAGGCCCTGGAGATGAACTCCTCTTGTTGTTCTTGCTCCTTGCAAATATGGAGCTAGCTGCTGGCACCAGCGCTGCCGCCTATTTGTAGCATCGTGTGAGGAGTGTCCGTTCGCCATCACTATCCCAGACACTTGTGCAGCATGGCGTGCTGGTCGTTCTGCGGCTCCTTTGCGCTCTTTGTGCCAGCTGCGCTGTGTCAGCCTGCCAACTGCGGTTTCAGGAGCCTGAAGCAGCCGCAGGCGCACTGGCTTAGGAGCGGCACGCTGTCAAGCCTCACGCTGAGCGCCAGAGCGGACGTACCGCTTCTGCAGGTTCTCCTTGATCTGTTACGAGTGATGTATATAACGTGATGCTGCATTCACTGTAACAGTGCAGCAGGTGTGCTTGCAAGGCCGGCCTGTGCTGCAGTGCAGCCTTGCTCTCTGCAGCTTGCTGTCTCCCCAGGAGACCGGCTCGGGGTGGCTGCTGGCGGGCTACATCTCCGAAGGCGTGCGCGGCAAGGTTATCCCAAGCTTTGTAGTTGGATGATTGCAGAGCCTCGCGCCTACACACAAAACAGAAATTTTAAAGCCTTTCACTACAGCAGGCACGGACGTTCTGCTTCACGTTTGAGAGCAGGGACGGCGGCCAGCAGTGCCTGCAAGCACTGCAGGTAAGTTCTGCAGATGCTCAAGCAAGCCTGCAGGCACAGCAAGAGTGTGCTTGTCATGCAACGCTTGTGCGATCACAACAGTCCTGACACAATCATGTGGCAGGCACTTCAAAACGCACCAAGTGCCTCACCTTTGCCAGAAGGAACGGACAACGTTGCGCCAGCACACGAGTCCCAGGCGCAGTGCAACGCTGCAACTGCAGACCTGTTCTACCAACAGCTGCCAGCCCAGGCAGTCACAACAGCCGCGTTGACAGCGTGCACTGCAGGAGCACTAGGTGACAGCCACAAGGAGCTTGACAGCGGTATGGCTGTCAAGGTACAGGCAATCCTGCAGGACCCCAGCTTTGAGGCATATGTTGAGCGCGTGGAAGGCCAGTGGCATGCGCTCATTGCTGGCAGACTTGTCAGCGCTCCGGAGAGCGACGCCGCACTTGTGCAGGCGGCGCTTGCGGCATCCGCTATGCAATAAGCCTGATATGGTCATGAGTGCATGCAAATGTCAATCAAGCTCCATGTGGCCTGACTTTATCAACAGTGTCAGGGGCAGTCCCTGCATGACTGGAGGTACAAGGCTGCAGGACAAGGCAGAAATTAAGCATGCTCGCCCTCTGCACACAGGACATTACATGGTCATTCTGCTGGTTGAAATGGCCAGAATGGGCCAGCCCAGCCAGATAGCAGCAGAGCTGCATACAGTACAACCGCATGCTTCTGCCATGCAAGGCCTCTCACATTCGTGGCAAATGACAGCCGCGAGACGGCCAGCGTGCCTCAATACTTTCTTGATCCACATTCTCTGTGTTGATCTGGACAGGCAGTGACGGGCATGCACCAAAAAGTTATACCAGCAGGCGTGCAAACGCAAATGTACAGAGGGCAGGTCAACTCACGCCCGCTTGCCTCTCAGCCTGGCTGTCACCAAGGACTGGCCATGCAGGCGTGCAGCGAGACATGTACATGCAGTTGTCTTTCTGCCTCATCTGTGACGTGCAGACTGCGAGCAGCAGAGCGCTCCCACTGACATCAATGGGCCAGCGCTGCCGGCCAACAACCATCGGCGGCACCACAGCCTCATGCGCGCAGCTGAAGCACAGGCAGTGCTGGCCCATTCGTGGGCGCATTTTGTGGTAGCCACTAACGTCGTAGTAGGTAACGGCTAGCTATTGTGGCAGTGCATCAGCAGCACAGTGCGTGTAGACGGATTGCACTGCGCTGTCCACGTTAGGTGCCTGCCTCGCCGACTTGAAGGCGGCGGCCGCCGGCGGCACAGTCCGCACGCCGGCGGAGCACGAGCACGCGCAGCTCGGCCACCTCGGCCGCGGCCTCTGCATGCCCCGGGCTCAGCGCCAGCGCGCGCTCCAGGCTCGCCAACGCCAATTCGGGCTGCACCCGCACACTCACACATTTGTGGGTGTTCTACTCCTCTACTAACCTGATGTTACTCACTTGACAGTTCCCTGCGCGGCAAGCTTCTGCGAGGAATAGCGGCAAAGCCAGCGCTGAGGCCATAAGGTAGAGGTTGGTACTGTACGTGAATTTTAATGTGGTTGTGAAAGCAAGCTGGTCTTTCTCTTCAGGCCCCAGTCACACTGCCGCGCAAGCTTCAGCAGCCTGCCTTGCCGGCACTGTAGGAATAGCTGCAAAAGCCCTTCCGAGCAACGCGCCTCCCCGAGGTTCAGTTGAGCGCGTCCCAAAGTAACATGAGCCTCTGGCCAGGACGGCGCTGCCGCCGCGGCAGCAGCAGCGCTCTGCACACTGTCCCAAGCCCTGTTGAGCTCCAAAAGCACCTGCAGCACACGTCTTGGTGACACGGCCAAGCCGTGTCTTTGTTATAGAAGCAACAGGACTGGAGGACGCAGTACCTGTGCTTTCAACTCGTGCAACACCGCCGCATTTTCTGTTGACAGTGCCAGTGCGCGGTCCCATGCACGCAGCGCTGCACCGTACTTGCCATCCTGGGCACTTAGGCTGCCTTGTTCCTGCAGGGCAAGGGCACCACATACTCAGCTGCAGAGCAGTAGTGTTGCATGACAGCGGTTGCACTGCAACAGTGGCATACCTGGAGGGCCTGCGCTTGTGCAAGCGCCTCAGCGGGTGGCAATACACTTTCTGGGACTGCGTCCGAAGTTGGCTCTCTGAAAGCGGGGATTGCCGCGCTGACTCTTCCTGTCCGGGACGGTGTCAGGCTGAACGACACCATTCCATACAGGCACACTAAGGAGCAGCAACAGCAGACAGGTGGTTGTCCTAGCAATCGCAAGCAAAGCTCTTCTTTCAGGCTGATTCACTTGCCAGTTCTCAGTTGCAAGCCCAAACTGGGGACCCCGCCAGTGACTCAAACAACCTACGCTCGACTGGAACATGCTCAGCTACGAGTCAGCAGAGGGATGATACAAGGCGCCTACAAATACACGCAACCATTGGCGCTCTGACTTCGCAGCGCATGTGCACTCAGCGAGCCGAGCAGAGCTGGAAGGCACTCCCATGCTGGCCGGGCACACAGCTGGGTAGCTAAGAACAGGCATGAGCACCGTTCCTGCCTGCTGGCAACGTACACAGCAGGGTTGCTCCGCATCGCAATACCAACCCTGCACCGAGATGTATACTCTGGCAAGTGACAACTTGCCGCTGACAACCTCTATGCAGCTTATACCTGCCATCACCCCTGTGTGACTGCCTGTGCCCCGACAACGCGCACCGTTCCATGCACGCCAAACGCTCCCATTTGCATGGCATGCATGCACAGTGACTGCCCCAGCTCCAGCCCCTGCTCGGCCCCGAAGGCCACCCATGCAACATGCAGAGTGGCGCGCGTCGCGCTCACAGCAGCGTGGCCGCAAAACACACGCCTACCAGTTCTAGAGCCCTAGCCGTCCCTGAAGGCCGCGCATGCAGCCTCCAGCGTGCTGCGCATCGCGTCGGCCGCCCCCGGCGGCAGCGCCTGCGTCGCTGCGACCTGCCGCAGCATGCCCGGGTGCGCGCAGCGCAGCGCCTGCAGGTACATGGACAGCCGCTGCTGCACGCTGGCCGCGCCCGCGCCGTCCAGCAGGCCCGTCTGCAGCGCGAACAGCAGCGCGGCCTGCGCGCGCCGCCGCCGGCGCCCTTCAACAGGCCGGCCGTGCTCTCTGGGGCCTGCCGCCTGCAGGCATGCATCAGGCATGCAACGCCCTTGCAGAGCTCCGACCCGTACGCCGCAACCTTGCAGAGCTCAGCATGCAACTTACTGAGACCCTAGGTTAGACCCGCATGCGTGCCTGCTAGGCAATGCGCGCCGGGCACCAAAGATGCACAGCATGCCCAGCGACTGTGTCGAACCGGACAGAAGCTGTCAGCCAACCATAAGAGCGCCTGCTTCTGGCGCGTCGCCTGTGGCGCCCAGCGTCCGCACATGCTCGTCGAGCAATACAGCCGCAACGCACTGTTCGAGGCCCAAACAACAGAGCTGCGGTGCGCTCGCTCAGCCCGGCAGGCCTAGTCAGAGGCAGGCGCGCCTGCTCCTCCAGCGGCACCGGCTGCCCAGGCTCCTGCGCGAGCGCGGCCCAGGCTACCGCCATGAACGCGGCCTGCCGGCGCACGCCCGGCGCGCCCGGGTCGCTGGCGAAGCGCAGCGCGTCCGCGGCCTGCGCGCGCCGGGCCGCAGCGCCGGCAGGCAGTAAGAAGCAGCCGTGACGTCCCGTACATAAAAAATTATGCTGCCTCAGGCCAGCATCACACCGTGATGCTGCGCCATGGATGCATACGGTGTTGTACTGTTTGGACCCTAATGGGAATTGATAAGTGTGAGACATGGAAGCACTGGGCGCGTCTCGCGCCTGCGCAAGCTCGAAGCGCAGCTGCGGCGCCAGCGCGGCGAGCGCGGGCGGGTACGCGCGCCCACCGATGCGGCTGATGCTGGCCGCGGGGTCCACCGCGGGCGCGCCGCCGCGCCCGGGCACCAGCACCACCTGGCCGTCCGCGATCGACATGACCTCCTCCACCACCTGCGCGCGCGCCGCCGCCCCCCCCTCGCCGCTCCTTTCTGTTCAAGGTCGCCGGGATGCCACGCACAGAGCACGCACGCCGCCTCTGCCACCCGCCCGCCCATATCAACTCTACTTTGCAACATTTGTAGGACACAAGCTGGGACTGGAAGCCCCTCTGTCGAGACATAAATACTCGAAGACTCTGCAAGCGCGCCAGCAGGCCGCACCTCCGTCCGCATGCAGCCCTCCTGCGACGCGGCGCCGCCGGGCGCCGCGGCGCTGGCGGCGTCGCCCGCGAGCGCCGCGGCCAGCTTGGCGCGCTGCGCGGCGGACAGGTGGCGGTACGCAGGCGAGTTGGGGCCCAGGATCAGGATGCGGGCCCTGTCGCCGGCCGCCTCGCCGCGCGCCGGCAGCCCCGGCAGCACGAGCAGCAGCGTCAGGCTGCCCCCGCCCTTGCGCCGGTGCAGCTTGGCGCCGCGCTGCAGAACCGAGCCGAAGAACCTGCATGGGGAGAGGTGGCTGTTACTGCCTGCTGTCTCTATGAAAAGATACCACCGTATCCCGGGAGCTGGCAGGGGGGCGGCGCACTCTTTCCACTTTGTGAGGCGCACACCACTCGCGCACCCACACGCGGCGTGTCGGGCTCGCTCTGCCCCACCAACAAATGCACTTCACTACCATGTGTGCCTTTGGCAAGGAGGCGCAGCGCGCAGCAGGCTGGCGCAGAGCAGGCGCTGCGCATTAGCGGGCGGGGGGGCCGCGCCGGCGGCGCTGCGCGGCGTTGGCGGAGACGAGCATGCCCTCGTACTCGACCAGCTGCTCGGGCTCCAGCTCGGCCGCCGACGCGCCGGTCAAGCTGTCTGCCTCCAGCGCCAGCGCGGCCGGGCCCAGCGTGGCCAGCGCGGCCGTAATGCGCTCCCACATCGCCACCTGCACGACTCAGGCGATTGTGCTGGTCGCCAGCCATAGATTGCGGTTAGCTAAGTTTAGGGTAGTTTGCTTGATCATCAACCCTGTCACGCCTGGTGTGCCTATTTAAAGTGCATCAGGGACGGCGCGTACAGGCTTGTGTGGCCAGGCCACTCATGCACTGCTGACTGCCATGCCCAGACTGGCAGATCTTTTGCTGGAAGGCAGCGACAGCCATGGGAGGTCCGCAGCAGGCTCTTGTGGTCAGTGCCAACCACATCAACACCACGAGCAGATTCGGCGCCATGGCAGAGCGCCGGCCGGGCGGCGCAGAGAGGCCCGAGCAGCCGCACCATACAGGAGATGTCGTCCAGCACGACCAGCGCATGCCCGCCCGCGTCGCGCGTGCGCTCGCCCAGCGCCAGCGCCGCCGACAGCGCCGAAAAGCGCTCGCCCAGCGGCGCGCCGGCACCCGCCGCGACTACCGCCGTGTGGCTCATCGCGCCTCCGCCCCGCAGCACGGCCACGTTTGCATCCAACTCTTCCGCCCTGCACGCCAAAGCATGTGCCAAGCCGTCAGGATATGCGTACTTGACATGCAGCAGCCTGTGTGCCTAGCATTGTGAAACAGGCGAGTCTGCCAACAGCAGCAGCCCCGAACACGAGGGACAGCACACGCCCATGCTGCCCAGCGCATGCCCTTATACACCCTCGCTGCGCCCGGTCGCCGCATCAGCAGCGGCAACCAGCGCGGCCCGCGCACCCTTGGCCGACGGCGGCGTAGACGCAGCGCACGTCGGAGCGCGCCTGCGCCAGCACAGCGTCCAGCACGAGCGCCGTCTTGCCGGCGCGGCGGCCGCCGGTCACCAGCAGCGCCTGGCCGCGGCCCAGCGGCGTCAGCGCGTCCACCGCCTGCGCGCGCCCGCCGGCACTCATGAACAGGGTTGAAGCAGGGTCACACCTGCGGCTCAGCCAGCGCCACAGTCAGCGCAACGTTCGGGTCCGTCATGATGGCCGCACCGCCTTCAAGCCCGTTGCCGGCACCTCGCAGCACTGCATGTCTGTATCAAGGTGACGCGGACCTAGAGCACACCCGAGCCGCAGCCGCACACCTTCACGCCGGTGACGAGCGCTTCGCAGATCTGCTCGCGCGCGTCCATATCTGGCGCGACGCCCAGCAGCGGCGCGGTCGCGGGTGCGCCTAATCCAGCGCCGCCGCTGCCCGCGCCCGGGCTGCCGCGCAGCGGCCGCAGCAGGAAGTCCACGACCTGGCCAGTCAGCCCGTCGCCGACCGGCACGCGCGCGATCGTGTACTCCTTGCGCGTGCGCGGGCCCTGCTCATCGTCCACGACCTGCCGCGCGCCGGCGGGCTGGTCGGTCCAGCAGGCCGGGAAGATAAGGTGCGCCGAGCGAGCGGCCCTGCTGTCGCTTGGCGTCCTGCCACACGCGATGACTCTCTCTGGCAAGCACACCGCTGTGCCTGTCCGATACTGTATGGCTCTGCTGCTGAGCACACCTCTGTGCGTGTCGGGTCATGCATGGCCCCTGCTGCCGAGCGACGCCCTGGCCAAGCAGCAGGCGCGAGAGCTGCCGGACGGGGCGGCAGCACGCCGCGCGGCGCCGGCGCGCGCCTGCAGGATGGCCTTCACCTTGCACTCCACGCCCTCGCCGACCTCCACGCCGGCGCCGCCGCCCAGCAGCAGCGCGAAGCAGATGTTGTCGCTGCGGCGCCACAGCAGCGCGCCGGCCGCGCCGCTGACAAAGGCGAGCGCGCAGCCCACCGGCGCGTCATTGTTCAGGCCCTCAATGATGGCCAGGCCCTCCTCTACGAACAGCACCTGCGCGGTCGGCGGGTGGTCTCACATAGCCAGGTAACAGGATTGTCAATTGCCTGGTGCCACCGTACACGCCATGCGCAGTGTTTCACATGGGGGTGGAAGGTTGTGTATCGAGGCGTTTGCAAGCACGGAGTTGTGAGGACAAGCGCGCAGTGTCTGCTTGGGCCTGTGGTAAGGCAGCGGAGCAGTAGGTGCGACATGGCGGTCCTTCGTTTCCCCTCCCTGCATGAGCACAGGCAGCGAGGACGAGCGAGGACGCACCCGCCCAACATCCACCTGCGCCTCGAGCAGCCGCATGGTTGCCAATTGGTTGGGACTGCTCAGCCGCTTCCTGAACAGGCTCATCTCTGCGTCCCAGTCTGCGCTGGCACGTGCGATGCTGTGCTGCCGCTGACGCCGCTTGCCCCGCAGCGCCGGAAGGGACAATGCGACCCGCATGACGAGGCAGGCATGCTGCGCGGGGGGTGCTCGTGAGGTCGAAGCGTGGTGCAGGCCCCGCGGGGCTGCTGGCGCGCTGGACATCCTTCCTCTGAGCGGCATATGTTGTCAGAGCGCCAGGTCATGCAAGTCTACCAGCAGGGAGCAGTATGCATGGCTCGCCCACATCGCATACAATGGCGCCGAGCCGTAATCTGTGTTTCCGTGGAACAGGCAGCCTTGCTCGCCTGCACAGAGGAGAGGAAACGCAGCACGCCCGATTTGGCTCCTTGCCCTGCTTTCGAACTGAGCTGGCGCTTCACTCCGTGCACGACGCATCACCTGCTCCAGTCAAGGCTCTCAGTCACTCTGCTGATCCCAACCAGACTTAAAGAGGTTCCAGACACGGAGCAGAGCACACTTTGCTTGCTGTATATTACAACATGGCAACAGAGGTGGACGTTGCCAAGCGCTTGGACTTTGCCGCTGACTTGTCTGGTGCGCTGCCGCGTGCGCCGCAGCGCGACACCGTCCTGCAGGCGCTGGCGGAGCCCAGCCTCGCCAACCTGCAGCAGTGCGCACACTCGCAGGCGCCTCTGCACATTTAGCTACACACTGCAAAGTTCTTAGACACCAGTCAGGGCGCTTACTGTGCGCAACGCTCACACCCGCTGCTGCAATTCAGGGCGCTGGAGACGGTGCATGCGTCGCACGAGGCGCGCGCGGCAGCTCTGCAGGCGGCCGCCAAGGAGCACGCGGCCGGCTGCGGCGCGAGCGACCTGCGGCGCCTGCGCCGCCAGTTCTCCAGCCTGAAGAACACCTTCTGCCTCTACGACACCAAGGAGAACTTCATCGACGGTGCGCTGTCCGGGGGGGGGAAGCCTGTTGTGCAGCTCGAAATGCCGTGAACTGCTGCTTGTATTGTTGCTTGGAGAGTGCATAGCACGGACAGCATGAGGATGCGGTGCAAGAGTGTGCAACAAAGGAGGCTGGGAGCAGACCTTGATGGTGTTGTTTGCGAGCTGCGCAGGACGTAGTGCATGTCACAGGCACACCAGCTGACTCGTGCATGGCGCCCGGCAGGCCTGATGCAGGGGCTGCCCGACGGTAGCGAGGAGGCGCGGCTGCAGGAGCTGGAGGCGGAGCTCGACCGGCAGGCCGCCGCGCTTAAGCAGGTCAAGGCGCAGAACCGCCAGGCGCGCACGCGGCTCGGCAGCCCTGCTCGAGCATCTGAAGGCCTGCCTTCCAGCCGGGCCGCATGCCTCGCTGAGCGGCCTGCACCTGGCGCTGCATATGCCATGGGCTGGGCCTCCAGCAGCCGAGGCCCGGCCCTGGCGCTCTGCGGTATAAGCTGCACAGCTCGCGCGTGTTGCTGCGCAGCGCGCACAGCTGCCACCGAAGACGATCATCTGTTCGCGTGTCCATGGCGCTTCACCACGTAGCCACACAGCACGCGCGTGTTGCCAGGCAGCGCACACAGCTGTCACAGATACCGTCAGGCGATCGCGTGTCAGGAGTGCTTAGGGTTGGGGCCTGGCGCGCAGGCGGAGGCGGGCGCGGCGCAGCTGCTGGAGCGCATCGCGGCCGCGCACGACGAGTACGCCGCTGAGCACGCGTCCCTGGTCTCACAGCTGGGTGCGGCGGCGCGCGAGACGGCGGCGGCTGACGCGGCGGCGGCCGCGGCGGCCGCGCAGGCAGGGTCAGCGCCTCAGGGCCTGGATGAGGCTGCTGTCCAAGCGCGCATGGCGGCGGCCGCCGCCGAGGCGCGCATGCATGAGGCGGCAATCGCTGCGCAGGAGGCGCGCGCACGCCTGAAGCCTACCACCCGTGTGCCACCCCTCCTCAGCTGGCGCCCATGCGCCGCCGCCACGTGTGCTGCAGGGGCGTGCAGTCCGCCAAAGACTGCTTGGGAACATGGCCGAGTTGGAAGTCAATGATGCAGCCGTGACGAACAATCACTCCCCAAGCATATTCGCCCCACATGGTGGTGTCTATGCACCAGGATAGTGTCGCGCCGGCGCCTGGTAACCGCACGCGCGCCCGCGCTGCAGGCAGAGGCGGCGGAGCTGCAGGCCGCGATCAGGTCGGAGGAGGACGAGCTGCAGGCGCTGCAGGCCCAGGCGCGCCCCCCCCGCCGCCGCCTCCCAGCACCATGCCATAGCCGCCGCGAGCGCGCTGTGCGCTTTGCGGGCGGTGCTAAGCGCTGGCGCGCTGCACCGGCCAGGAAGCATCGCCGAGCGGGCCTGCTCGTGATAAACATGACGCCAGTGATAGCGGGCCGTGCCGGCGGGGCGATGCGCAGATCGGGCATGCGGAGGCCGCGGCGGCGGCCGCGTCGGACGGCGCCGCCGCGAGGGAGGCTGCGCCGCCGCGCTTCGCGGGCGCGCTGGACTGGTGCGCGGGCCTGGATGCGCTGTTGGCGGGCCTGGGCGGCGTGGCGCTGGAGGCCGCGCCCGCGGGCGAGCTGCGGCTGCGGCTCGCCGTGCACGCCGATGCCGCCTGGGCCCCCGAGCCGGGTGCGTGCAGCCAGTGAGATCAGAGGCTCGGTTGAGGGGTGCACATGCAAGGCTGCAGCTGCGGCTCGTGGTGCACGCCGACGCCGCCTGGGCTCCCGAGTCGGGTGCGCGCAGCAAGTGAGATCAGCGGCTCGGTTGAGGGATGCACACAAAAGGCACCCCGCACTGCAATGCGCAAGCGAGACCCCGCAATGCGATGCGTCATGCGCACCAGTTTGATGCTTCTAAGGGCCGTGCGCGATCCTGTCAAACTGGACTGGAACCATGCACTCATCCTGTTGCACGGCCGCCGCGTGGCGGCGCCGCCACGAGTGTGCATGGTCCATGCGTCCAGGCGCGAGCATGGCCACCGCGGAGTACGGGCTGGTGCTGCGGCTGCAGCCAGGCGGCGACGGCGTGGCAGCCGCGGCGCTGACCCCGCCCGACGTCGACAGCGCCGACATCGTGGCGGCGGCCGCGCACCGCACGCAGGCGCCCGGCTTCGTCGTGCGCGAACTTCGCGTGCGGCTGGCGCAGCGGCTGCGGCGCAGGCTGCTCATCGAGGGTGTGTCGCCGCAGCATGCCCTGAGCATGCACTTGCAAACAGACACATGCTCGCATATGCTATATTCAGCGCCAGGCAGCGCGGTGCATGCACGCGCAGCGTCACTGCCGTGACGACCTGCAAACAGCTCAACACAGGCCGGCATGCGCTGCTTTGCAGGCATGCGGGGCGCTGGTAACCCCATAACACCCTGTAGTGAAGGGTCCGTGCCATGCAGGCGTATCCGCCAGCTACCCGCTGCTGCCCGCGCCCGCCGGCGCGGACGGCACGCTGGTCGCGGCAGAGCTGCCGCGCGCTCAGGCGGGCGCCGGCGCCGCCGTCGCCGCCGATGTGCGCGTCCCGACTGGCTGGCCTGGGCCCGGCCAGACGCTGTCCCTGGAGGCCCTGCGCTCGCTGCGCGCCGATGCCAGCCAGGGTGCAGAACCTCAGGGTGCTGCCGAGGGCGGGGCGGGAATGCCAGCGGGGGCGCTCGCTGCGGTGCTGGCGGAGCTGCGCGCGGGCGGCGCGCATGCGTTCACCGGGAGCCTGGGGGAGCTGTTGGCCGCGGCAGCCACGGCAGTGCAAGAGGCTGCGAGCAGGAAAGAGTGACCGGCGCTGCTGCGCGGCTGGGGGCTGTGACAAGGGGCGAACCACCTGGACTGATGCATGGGCCAGCTGCTGCCGAGCTGAGGTGCATAGCCAGATGATGCTTGATGAGGCAGTTGTTGCTCCAACGCGTTGAAGGAGAACTTACCCAGCGGGATGAGCCCAGCTGGTCTGCTTTGCTCGTCATGCTCATACATGCATGTTGTCAGGCGTATGGCGTGTACTGCAGCAGGCAAGGAGGTATTTGCTTGCAATGAGCAAGCCGAACTCGCCATGTTCTCTGCGCAGATGCAAGCGCAGGAGGCAGGGCGTGCTCCTCATACGCCGCACGATGTTAACACATATGGATTCCATGGCTATAACATTCACCTCAATGCAAATGGCATACAGTGGTCAGCTCACTCAGGACCTGAATACAGTACAGCAATGAAGCTGGCAGAGGTGAGACAAACAGACTAGAAGACCGGAACAGCGTATGAGCGATGCATGGCAGACTGGTCGCACGGCGGCAGCCATCGGGGAGCGCGCCAGTTGTGCCGCACCACCTTCGACCCGCAGGGCAGCAGAGCAACAGGCACGAGTCTACACACTAGCACAACATTCAGAATTGCTTGCAGCTAATCAAATCATCGGCAAGTGTGTCCAGCACAAGCAGGTGAGGAGTGAGCGAGCGCGGAAAGCGGATCACCCATGTAGTAAGCAAGGAGACGCTCCATGCGACCATGCGCCCATTGTATGGCCTGGCCTGAATAGCCTATGACATGCCGCGTTCCGTTATCCACTGCGCAGACGTCGGACACGGCCTCGCGCACGTCACGGGGCGCGGCGCTTGCGCTGCGGCATGGCCTGCGATGCCTGCGCCGCGCTGCCAGTCGCGCACTGCACCTGGTACATGCCGTTGCCCTTCTTGAGCAGCTCGCCTGCGCGGCGCCGCCGTGGCGCGGGCGGTTGCCGGGAGGCAGGCTCTGGGCTCAACCTGGCCGCTGAAGCCAGAGCATGCATTGGAGGCCGAGCCAGCTGTGTATAGACAATCCAGCACCATGATCCACCGCCCTGACCCAGTCAGTGTCCACACTCCCATGGACTGGACTTTGGAAAGCAGGACTTGGGAAGTCACTGGAAGTCACTGGTGCGCAGCCGCCGCCTGCTTGCCCTGCTTGGCTGCGTACCCACGATGAGCGCGGGCAGGCAGGGCTGTAACATGCGCAGGCAGCGGCGTCTTGGGGCGCGCCCGCATCGTTGAGCTCGGCGATGAAGGCGGGCGTGTCCGGCACGGCCAGCTCCAGCGCGTCGGCCAGCGCGTACAGCTGCGCCGCGCTCACGAGCGCGCCGCCGCCGGCCTGGCACCGCTGCGCCAGCGCGCCCAGGAAGCGCCGGGCCTCAGCCTGCGCGCGCGGCGCGCCTGCTGGCCCTGTGCCGGCTGGTGGGGAAGCTCGCGGCGCCTCCTGTGCCGGCGAGTGGCCAAGGGCACCTCGCTTCAGCCTTCTCGAGGGGCGCACGCGTACCCCGCGTGTGCCAGACCCCCCCCAACACCTGATGCCTCCGCATGGCTTGACGCCGGCTGAGGGCACGTCAGACAGCCGAACCCGGTCAGCGAAGCGCCAGACGCGGGGCGCCGCCTGCGCGGAGCAGGCAGGAGGGGGGGCGCGTGCGCGCGCGCCTGCTTGCCCCAGCCGCCCGCGCGTGGGGCGCCGGGCGCGCCCGCCGCGCCGTCCAGGCGCCCGCCCAGCAGGCAGGCGCTCATCAGGTCCACCACGTCCTCGGCGTCCTCCCTGGCGCGCGGCGCGTTTGGGTCAGCGTAGGGTTTTGGTCAGCGCATTTGGGTAGACGGAGCAATTAGGTCAGCGCGTGTGGGTCAGCGCAGTCAGTGCAGCGTTCGGGTCAGCGCATGTGGGTCAGCACAGTCAATGCAGCGTTCAGGTCAGCGCGTTGGGGTCGGCGCAGTCAGCGCAGCGCTTGGGTCAGCGCAGCGCCTGGGTCAGCGCGGCGTTTGGGTCGGCGCGTTTGATTCAGCGCAGCGTCAGGAGCCATGGGCAGCGTGATGGCGCGCAAGTCCATGCGCGCGTCAGCACGCGCGACTGCCACCCCCCCTCCTTCTGCCACATGCACGGCGCGGAGCAGAGCTCGGTGCGCGACCCAGTGCCCCGCCCCTCTCTGGGGTGCAGGAATGTGCTCCGACCCTCAGCACCTTTATTTGTATGGTCAGATTGTGGAGGTGGTGTGGGCCTTCAGGCGGTTTCGGGCGGACAGCTTGCGTGCACTGCCCGGCCCTGGCCTGACCGCATGGTGGGGGCCGGGCGGAGGGCGAGCAGGGCGCGCCGGGTGGCCGTCGCGCGCAGATCGGCGCGCGCGCGCGCCTCGGTCAGGCGCACCAGCGACTCCAGCTGCCGCGTGGTGATGGGCGCGCCGTCCGCCGCGGGCGCGTTGGCGCGCAGCTCCAGGTAGAATGCGCGCAGCACCTGTGCGCTGCGTCGCGGCACTGGTGCATGCATGACGTGGTGCTGGGTGACGCGCTTGAGCAGGACTATCTCAGTTGCGAGTACTACTCTAATCGGCCGCGTCGTGAAAGGGCCGCCGTCCCGCCGCAAGCGCCAGTGGCGCGCAGCTCCAAGCATGCTGCCGCCCATGTGCTGTAGGGCGCCATTTAAGCATGCGTACGTGTGTGTATTTGGTGCGGGTAAGGGTCTGCTCAGGCGCATTTTGAGAGGGGGCACAGCAGAGCACGTGAGCGTGGAGGCCCACGCCTGCTTCGCCTCGTCGGACAGGACGGGGTGCACGTGCGCGCGCGCGTAAGCGATGTACTTCTTCAGCAGCGGCAGCGGCAGAGGGTCCTGGTCCAGCTCCGTGTACACCTGAGCGCCCGTGCCGTGCTTGTCACGTACCGCCGCGAGTGCATCCGGCGGCAAGCGGGATGCTCCGCAGCCATACGGAAAGCGTGCGCGGAGGTGCGTACACTCCCGTAAGACGCCACTGCCTGCTACGCTCTTCCAGCGCACTCGCATGTGTGCGTCACATGCAGCATGTGCAGACGCGGTTGGCGAAGGCTGCATGCCTGAACATGATGACACTTATGTGGCACACCTTGAGCCGATCCTGCAGCGGCTGCCGGTGCGCGCCCGCGCGCCCGTCCGTGATCAGCGCGGGCGCGGTCGAGCGGCTGCCCAGCAGCCGCAGGCGCGCTGCCGCCGAACGGCTCGGCTGGCCTACACGCCGCACCAGACACACGTCAGGCCGCCTGTTTCGAGGCGGCAGCTGGCGCAGCGGCTGGCTGCCTGGCTGCCTCGCATGCGCGGCGCGCCAGCGCAGCGACACGAGCTGCGTGGCGTGCAGGGCATCAAGCGAAGCAGAGTTCACTGCTCGCCGGGCACCACAAGTCCGGACGGCGGAATATGCCGTCTGCCGTTCATTTGCTGCTTGTGGTCAGCAGGGGCTGCTCTGCAGCGGCGCCGTGCCGCCCTGCATGGCTGACCTGCAAACCCTGTCCCAGGACATGGACAGCGGCCATCCGTGGGGGAGGGCGTGTGTCCCAGCAACATGGCGGCAGCAGGACACGCGGGCGGGCGACCTGAGTGCAGCGCCAGCACGTGCTCCGAGAGGCTGTGGTCCAGCGCCTCATCAGGCTGGTCCACGAGCAGGAATACCAGGTCGAAGCGCGACAGCATCGCGCCGCTCATGCGCAGGTTCTCGTGCACCGCCTGCGCCGGCCGCGCGCGCGTCGGCTGCTCAACGCTTCGCAGGCTGGCTGGGCGCGCGTGTCAGTGCGCGGGGCAGGACGAAAGGCGCGCGGCAAGCCGCCGTGCACACTGTCTTCTGATACGGTGCACCTTTGATGCAGCGCTGGGCTGCTGGAGTGCATGCGGGTGATGGCACCGCGGCTTGCATGCGGGATGGACGGCGCCTGTGCGTCAGGCCCCGGGAGGCAGCATGAGGCGCGCTCACCCGCGCGCGCCTGTACACGCCGCCGGCCGGGTTGGCGGCCGCGAGCACGGTCGTGCGCGCGGGCAGGCACGCGCACAGGCCCGCCTTGGAGACCGCCACCTCCTGCTGCTCCATCGCGCACAGCAGCGCCTGCGCGCCCGCAGCCGCCGCCTCACAGGGGCTCAGTTGAGCTCCGTGTGGGCGGGATCGCGCGCAGGCCGCACAGCCTGCGTAGTGCATGACGCGGTTGGCATGTTCAGCATTCATTCCCTGCATTCCCTGGTGAGACCCTGACCTGCACATGGCCCGACCTGACTCTCCGCATGACGCACAGCACGCGCCTGCGTGCAGCTGGCACACCCGTGCAGATGCATGTGTTCCTGCAGCGCTGCGAGCCACAGGTCCTCTCCTTGGGATACATTATTGAACAGGGGAAGAAACAGTCTGTGTCAACTACAGAGCTGCCTCTCCTGCCACCATGCGCCCCTTAAAGCTTACCAGCCCTGACCCTGGGCCCGTGAGGCACGCGCCGCGTTGGCGTCACGTAGAGGGCATGTGCAGCTCGCCACCGGCCCCTGCCAGGGGTGCGTGGCAGCCCCGCGCGCCTGGTGCTCCGCGGGCATCTTGTCAAATTCGTCAATGCAGCAGACGCCGCGGTCGGCCAGCACCAGCGCGCCGGCCTCCAGCGCGTGGTCGCCGGTCAGCGCGTCGCGCACCACCGCCACCGTGAGCCCCGCCGCGCTGGCCGCCGTGCCGCACACGTACAGCCCGCGCGGCGCAGCCGCGGCGGCCGCCTGCGGCATCCCACACGCGCTTCCTGGGAGCCCCGAGCGCCGGAGCTTGACATGTGGACGGCCGCACTAATGTGCTTTCTGTAGCTGACGTCACCGTGTTGACTGTCACGCCGCGGCATCCCCCTGTCCGTGTGCATGCGAGGCACATGCAAGAGCGCGCTGCGCGGCGCCTGCAGCAGCTGGCTCTTGCCAAGGCCGGGGTCGCCGCAGACGAGGACGTGGATGTCGCCGCGCACGGGCACGCTGTCGCGCTCCGCGACGCCCTTGCGCACGCCGCCCAGCAGCGCCAGCAGCAGGCCTGCCTGCGCCCCCAGCTCAGCTGCTTGGCAGTCATTTACATTTGTTCGAGCATGCACCCAGGCGCCACCCTGCAAAACTCAACATGACACGCCTAGCAAGTACCTGGGTCTGCACGGCACCCAGTACTCTAACATCAGACTGGTTGCGGTATCAGCAGCAACAGTCAGCGCACGCGCGTCGCTGTCACACCCGCGCATGGCTGCCTCACCTTGACGAGCTCGTGGCCGTAGATGGCCGGGCAGAAGGAGTGCACGAGGTAGCGCAGCTGCTCGGGCGCGCAGTCCTCGGTCAGCTTGATGACAAACTGCAGGTCCAGCAGCGACGGCGCCTCCTGCGCCCGCTCGTCGGCGGAGCTGTCTGCCGCTGCCACCCTGCGCGCCCGACACACATTTTCAACCTCAGTGACTGCGGTCCACCTGGTTTTTTGTGAGGCATGCGTGTGAAGACACCCACACCATTCCTCACTGTGCTCTGCACCGTCACCAACTCTTCAGCTCATCTTCATGAGTCTGGACTGCTGTGCTTAATCTCTAACAGTCCGCATGCGGACAAGACGCTGCAGCTGGCTTGCTAAACCTCACATAGGCGAGATGTGGGTGCACAATGATGAGAGGTGTCAACGGGTCACATCACAGGCAGCGCCGTTAGACTGCGCCGGCGCGCACGCGCCCGCACACCCAGGGCGCGCACATGTCAGCGGCGCTGCTGCGGTCCCCCGCGCGGCAGGCCGGCCGCCGGCCGGCCACGACCGAGACAGCCTCCACGTACAGCAGGAAGAGCGCCTTGGCGTTCTTGCCCTTGCTGCCCCCTACGATCAGCGCGAGCGCCTTCACGCGACTCCTGAACAAGGTCCGCGCGCCATGCTTGTCCAAATAAAAGGAGGGATTGGCGGAGCCCAGCTACGGCCTAGCTACAGTCCTCCGCCGCGCACCCGCGTCCGCGCTGGCCTCCAGCACGCGCACGAGGCCGACGACGGTCACGACATCGCCGGCGGCGCAGCAGTCGACCAGGTCTTCCCGCAGCTCCACCTCCAGCGTGCGCGGCACGCGCCCCTCGTCGCCCGCGTCCGCGCCCGCCAGCTCCTGCGTGGCCGGCCGGCGCGGGTGGGCGGACGCCCGCGCGCGAGGCTTGCTTGACGCCCGGCGGCGCGTCGCAATTCGCGCGCCGCTGTGCAGGCGCATCGGCGCCGCAGCCTGGCATGGCATGCTTGCGCGCATGGTGCGGGTGCGCGCCGCTGGCTGGCGCAGCGCATGCGCTGGGTGACTGTTGATGCATGCGGGTGCCCAAGGCGAAATGCAGAGTATCGCAGGCGCTGTCCAGCAGCTTTCGCCAGGTGATCAGCTTGCTGCTCAGCTACGGCCTTGTCCCTGTACAGCATTCCCAACCAGACACTGCCGCAATGGCAGCATTCTGAGGGACAGAGGGGGCGCTCTGCCTGAACGCGCAGCTTCTGGAAGTCGACCGCCACTGCTGTGGAGCGCAGCGGCTCGAAGCTGCGGCTGCGGCAGCCGTCTCCGTCACAACCCTGCATAGTTGGGCGATGAACAAACGTCTTGAGTGTAATGCACATGCACTCAGACTTGACCGTACAAGCCATGGGATATATGCAATCCTTGAATGCTTGCCCCAGGGGAAGTAGCATCCACTTTGAAGCAAAGCACGTTCGCAGAAGCTCACGAAGTTGTTCGTGATCACTTCCAGCATACCAGGTCCCATTGCTTACTCGCAAGTCATACAAGTCAAGCACCAGGAAGTATGCAGCCAGATACTGGCTGCAGGACGACAACACGGGCGCGGCAGCGTGCCTGCGGCGGTGTGAATTTGCCGTCTGGAAACGAGCAGGCAGTCGCAGTGCCGCACTTGCTGCAGGCAAAGTCCATCTGCACCACCAGCGGCCGGATGCCAGACACGCGCACAACGGTCCCACGAACAGAAACCAGCCGCCCTGCAAGCAGGCGCGTGAGCACATTAGGCTTCATCGTGGCTGTGACTGCAGGCCGCGCTCCGGCCAAATGCAGCAGAGTGTCTGTGAACAGCGCGGCGCAGGGCCGCACCTATTGAGCTGCTGCGCAGCTGGCGGATGCACACCGCGGCATGTGCGACCTCTGTGAGGCGGACGGCTACCTTGCACGGTGCCATGTCAGCTTCCAGCAGCCCGGCGCGCAGTGCCTTGCTGCGGCACGAATGGAAAAGGACCTGCAGCACAGCAGGCAGGGGTATGGGCAGCGTCACCAAGCCCATGCGGCTTCAGCATGTGAACAAGCCCATGCAAACACCTTGTTCGCAGTGCAAAGCCACAAACACCTTGCAGGTTCAAGCGCAACACTTGCACACCTCTGCGACTGCTGCACCCAGGCAGGCAAGCCCCTCAGCAGGCTGCATCTCCAGCGCAGGCGCCAAATCAGCGCTACGGCAGTGCTGCCTCAAGGCTTCATAGCTCATCTCCAGTACCAGCCTGTGCACCAGCTACAAGCTTGACGTCCGAGCCACAGAGCAGCGCAATGTAGGTCCAGGCTATATATTAAGATGGCCGGAAGCGCACCTCTCCTCCTGACTCTGCAGTTGCAGCAGCAGGCGCCACCCCGTGCTATCCTCTTCAAAGTACGACACGAGGTCACGTATCAGCAAGGCCCGTCTATCGTCCGAGCTGTATCCTGTGTCGCCAAAGTAGAGGCACCAGGCGCGCGGCTTCAACCTCCGCGCATGCTGCGCTGTGCTCTGCTCCATAGTCCAGTTGCAGTGGTGCAGAGTCTGTGCTGCAGGCGCGGATGCTGCCGCACATGTTCAACCAAGGACGTGCTTGCAGCTCAGGCGGGCAGGAGGCTTGAGAGCACTCTGGTGCCAGGACAACAGCGCAATGCACGGGAGTCCTCCTTCTCGCTGAGGGGCCATCCGCCCCTCCATCGCTGCCAAATGACCTGCAGGATTCAACTTGCCAAGGGGCCCGGGCCTGCTTCAGGTGCCACTCTCTCTTCACATTAGACGAGCAATGCGCAGCCTGGGTCGGTGTGCTACGCGGCTTGCTTCTTCATCAGCACAGCCGCAGCGGGTGACAGGTTGCGCAACGCCAGGTCTGTGCCTGCCAAGTGCTTGCAGACTAGCAACTCAAAGCCGCACGATCTCCTGCGGGCTGCGCCTGTTTGCAAGTATGACGGACGAGGACACCTCAGCAGAGGCCTGCCCAGAAGCAAAGCCACCAGCACCCAGCGGCGCGCGAGCACACCTGGACCAGGTACAGGCTCTTCTGCAGGACGCGACGCTGTTCTTACCTGCCAGCTGCTATCGTGGCTTGGCTTGCCACTTTGACGCAACAATTGTGCGTGCTGCATTGCAATCAAGCTGTGCTAAAAAGCAAGCTGCCCAAAAGTGCAGGTCCTTTTTGTCGAGGCCGGGTGGGGGTGCGACCAGCACGGCCAAAACGTCACAGTGCGCCCTTGCCTGGCAGCCTCACTGCCTGAAAGTTACCTGCGACTCAACTGCACACGCCTGCTGATACGCCTAGGCCCGCGCAGAAGGCCGCAGTCCGCGCTTGCCGGAACGCCATCGAGTTCAACTCGCTGCCGGCTGTAAAAAGGATTGTTCCCGGTGGCTATGACAACCTCCGCCTGCACGTCAAGCTCGGCTCACCCCGCCCGGTGCGTGATGTGTGCACCTCGCACCTGTTATCGCCCCTCCATTTTACAGCTCTTGACGGTGCATTTCACAGTCACACGTCTGCGAGGCTTACTGTGTTGCACAGCAAAGTTGTGCACGCGCCTTGGGCGTGATGTCCTGCCTCCAGCCTCGTGCTTTTGCTCGATAAAGTGCTCGTATGGATCCGACGTGTTTCTGTGCTTAGAGCACCACAACAACTTACCAGCAAATTACATGCGCCGCCTGCAGGCGGACGTGGATGTGGAGGAGCTTCGCAAAGTGTTTCCATATGGAGAGGCCACCTTTGAGGCGCGCGCATGCTCCGGTCTGAATTTGCAAGCTGCGCACAGGCTGTGCATGCCAGTGCTGGCAGAAGATTTTGCTGCAGGCAGACATAATGGGTGCAATGTTGCCCCAGCTTAGGACGCACCGACATGTACAGCGGGAGCTGTGCAAGACTGTGCTCCATGTGGCAATGCAGGTAGTTGAGGGCGGCCTAGCGTGCAGCGGCGGCGTCGTCATTCCAGACCTTGGTGCGGGAATGCGCACACCATGCTGCATATTTGGACAATGTGCTGCAGCATGACGGATGTGCTGTGAATGTTTTCTCTTGAGGTTTCGAGGAGTTACCAGGTTGCAGTGCCGTTTGATGTCCAGTGCTGCGCCCTGTTCCCTGGCTGCATGCAGACCCTTCCATGTTGCAAGGAAAAGACAGTGTACAGGGGTCGTGCAACTGTGCAGGTGACACCTCTGACGAGATGGTCATAGCTGTTGCGGCGGTCACTGTCGGCTACTCCAGCGCCAGCGCATCGGCCCACCTAGAGACACCTGTCAAGGGCTATGGTCGCGACAGCGACTCTGACTGAGCTGGCTTGGAGGCTCTGACAGCTGGGCTGCGCTTTTCTGTCAGCAACACAGAAGCAGCTTTGGTCTTGTGGGCACACTGGCATGCATGGTACATGTGCCGCAGCGGGTGCCATAAGGCCATCAGGCCAGAACTTGAGACCCTGAGTAGATGCTGAAGCACTGCCTTTCCCAAGTCAGTGTCGCCCTTACCAAACCTGGGCAAGTGCCGGCTGTAGCGGTCATGTCAGCCAGACTGCCTGTACTCTTGTTGTCATCTGCGAGAAGTGTTGCGGACATTGAGCGCACTTTGCAGAAGACTTGCATTGGGGTACCAGGTTGCATCCCCCCCGCACGTGGACGGTGCGTAGATCTGTTCCAGGCCATATGCATGGTATAATGCTGCCTGACGCTTATATGCTGATCATGCCTGGCATGTCTGAGTGTACCACTGTAGCAGTGTGATGTGATGCACAGCTGCTCGTATCAGGCTGCTTGATGGAATGACCTGATTTCTGAAGGTTTGAAAATGCTGACAGATTGGTGCATCGATCACAAGCGGTTGAGCCGGCCTGGCCTGATCGCCCGGGCACGAGCAACCTGCGGGCATGGGGAACCGGATCTCGCTGCCGGCCCCGCCCGTGGGCGCTACCCCCGTTGATGAGAGGCAGCACTGGCGGGCGGAGGCAGACAGGCATGCCAAGGAGCGGAATAGCTTCTACCAGCGCTCGCAGGTGCGACTTGCGTCTTCACAGAGTGCATGCCAGCCCCGCCCGCATGGTGCGACGCGCATGCGCGCCGCCGCCTGCTCTCATAAGACCGCTGGGCTGTAGCTGCGCCGCAGGACGCCTACAAGCGGCGCCATGGCGCAGAGGCCAAGCAGCTGTCCATACAGGGCAAGGTGCAACGGGAGCCAAGTTCAATGTTCCGCATTTCCCAAGCGGCCCCGCAGCACTGCAGGAGCGGTTGCGACGCAGCAGCTACAGCGCCTGATAGCTCTTGCTTGCGGCTCAGAGAGCGGACCAGGCTATGCGAGAAGCCAACAAACGCGCGGCAGCGGCGGCCTTCCAGGCAAACAACCGCGCCGGCGTGCGCGACTCTGACACGGTCGACCTGCACGACCTCTACGTCGAGGAGGCGCTCGGCTGCCTGCGCACGCGGCTCGGCGAAGCACGGCAGGAGGCGCGCCTGCTTGCAGGCCTTCCTGCACTTCTGCTTGCAGGGCGCTGTGCAACCGTCCAGCAACTTTGCGCACACGAGGCACAAGCAAGCCTGCTGGACCTGCCGTGTGGCAAGGTTGATGCAACGCTATATCGTGTCAAGGTGGCGCTTGGCTGCCGCACGCGCAGCTTGGCGTTGTGTGTGATGCGACGCGCTTGCGCCAAGCTACTGCACGGATTACTGCCAGCCGGCCTGCACCTAAGTCCTTGCACGGCGTCAGGAAGGCGCCGAGTGGTCACATGGAACGGCGATGCCTCCCTGCACGTTCTGTGGAATCCACCAGCCAGCTTCGTAGCGCAGCATGGACGTGCTGGGGATGCTTCAGGTTTGTGCGCGCGCGCCGTAGGGCCTGGAGCACCTGGTCGTGGTGTACGGCCAGGGGCACCACAGTGCGGGCGGCGTGCAGCGGCTGAAGCCCGCGGTGGAGGCATTCCTGGGCGAGCAGGGCCTGGAGTACGTTCCAGGGCGGCCAAACCCAGGGTGCGGACGGCGGCTCTGGATGGCGCCGAAGCTGCGTGACACCGCCATTGTTCATATTTACTGCATGGCTTGCATGGCTAACCAAGGGCGGCATCTGGCTGCAGAATATCCGTGCTTGTCGGATGGTGTTTCTGCCAGCACGCATGCAAAGGCTGCAGGAGGGGTAGCACATCCACATTTTGCGCGTGCGTGGCGGTGGCTTGAGCGTACATATGTCCGCATGGGTTTCCCCGGCAAGGTAAATCGACTCTGAACCAGCTGAGATGGGTGTGCCTGGCGTGAAGGTGCGTGTGGGTGGAGCTGGGCGCCGCAGCGCCGCCGGCGCGCGGCTTCTTCGGGAAGTTGAGAAACCTGCTCAAGCGCATGTTCCCGGGCACCGGCATGGGCATGTGCGCGGCCGGGTACGGGGGTTGAGTACGCACGCGAGGGCTGCATGGGGGGAGGAGACTGGAAAGATGTCTTTAACACCCTTTAGCAGAGGAAAGGCAGCGTGCCGCTCAGACGTGTCCGTGGCAGATTTTGGGGAATGTTTTGCTCAGAACTTGGGTGGAGTGACGTATTTCCTATCTCACATGAACAGCATCTGAGGGTGCAGCTGGAAGTCGGACTCAGTCTGTCACCACTCAATGCGCACTGCATCTTGCCTCTTGCCTTCAGGTCGCCTCTGCATCTCTGCAGCTCAGGGCATGTTGTGCATGCAACACACGTGTTTCAAACACACTGACAGCAGACGTGGGAGACCACACGAGCACAAGCATGACACGTCAGCATGGTCCCGGCCGGTCAGCACATAACTTTGTCCTAGGCAACCTCATAATGACTCTCAGCCAGCATCTGGCAGAGTGTGCCCTGGTGGCCGCCGGCCTTCGAAAGTGGGGAAGCTGAAGCCCTGAAAGAAGCCCCGATTGTCGTTTATGCCTATGGCGATACAATAGTGCTCCTGCGTTTGCACACCGGGCACTTGTGAATATCTCGTCAGGTACCACAAATCCTGTATACGTAATGGGGGCGCGCATACCGTTTCGGAAACGCCCTCTAGCACTGTCTAGACATTGTGCCTGATGCACAAGGTTGTCTGGCAAGCAACGCGGGCTGCTAATGTAATTAGCTGACAGGCATGGCAGGCCTGCCATGCGCGTGGAGCCCACGAAGCGCACTAGCCAGCACCATGGCTGGGAGCAGCACCTGGATGAGATGCCACTCCTCAAACTCGTCCAGGATCTCCAGCCGCTCAGCCCTGCATGCACATGTAACCGTTCATTTCACAGTGCTGCCTTACGTGTCTGCAGGCGCATGTCATCAAGGACTCTCGCATGGCATCATGCAAGCTGAGCAGGAGGCACGGCATGCGGACGAACGCATGTCAGGCCAGCGACGGCGGAAGGGGCAGCAGCCTGCGCTGCGGCCGGGGCGCGCCGGTGGCGCTCGAGCGGGTCCAGGTGGCAGCGGTGGATGGTGTCCATGTCCAGCGCCTCGGCGCGTTGCCAGCCGTTGGCGGTGAAGCGCTGCCGGTGGGCCGCCAGGTCGGGCGTCCCGGCCAGGCCCTTGAGCGGGCAGCCGCGGCTCTGCATCGCCCCGCATGCGGCACTTGGTGGCTGCTGCTCTGCTTGCTCTTACTTATGCATGTGTGCATATCAAGTTTCTAACGGCGAATGCCCACAAGGCAATCTGGCAACCCATGGGCCCATACACCGGGCGCTCTGTTGGAAGCAGACTGCTATTCATGCGGCCGGGTCTGGGGCGCGCCTCGAGATCAATCACCATATCATGCGGCTGAGTCTGGGGCGCGCCTCAAGGTTGATCACCATCTGGCGTCCAAAAGCGTCGTCCGGGCGGATCTGCTCATACACCACGCACGCCGCGCAGGGAAGCAGCGCGCCCAGTCGCCGAACCAGCGCCTCGCTCGCCTCCGGCGCCAGGTACACCAGCACGCACCTGCCCAGGCGTGGCCAGGAGTAGGGCAGGGTTAGGGTAAGTGAAACGATCACCATGAGAAGCGGCATTCAGCGCGACAGCCAGCGAGAGATGGAAAACATGCCCTAACCCTAACCCTACCCTAACCATGAGCTGTCCCGTGCGGCGCGCCCGTGCGAACTCCGTCCTTGCTGCTGGCCAGGCCTGCATATGTCCAGGGTGCAAAGGGTGCAAGGAGGCTCACGCGTCGCTGTGCGCTGGCGCCCGCGCCTGGGCCAGACAAGCTGTGCACGATCATCTACCAGGAATTGTTGGGTCACGGTGCAGTGCGGGCGCACTCGGCCAGGATGTAGGTCGGTACGGCAGGGTCCAGCCCCGCGGCGCGGAGCGTGGCTACGAGGGCATCGGGTTCACGCAGGTCGGCAGGCAGCAGGTGGTAGTGCTCGGACGACACGGTGCCTGTTGCGCATGGGTTGCATCTGGTCTGTATCGGTGCCATGAACGCATGCGCCAGCCTGACGGCCAAGCGCGGGCGCCAATGGCGGCTGGGGTTGTGATCACATCCGCCAAAGAGTATGCCTCAGGCGCTGCGGGACATCTGAGGCACTGTCCAAGCAATTGCTCCCCAGAGTGCACCCCGCGCAGCCCTGCTTGCAGCGGCGGCGGCCGCCCCACATTTGCGTCATAGACTGCTCGACTGCCGAGCGTTGACCTAGGCAGATCCTCTGTCCGACCTGGGGCTCAGGCTGGCAGCTGTGCCCACATGGTGGACCACGGTGCCCACCGCCCCCATGGTCCTGCACGGAGCCGCTGCGCGCATGTGCTGACAGCTGGCCCCCAGACGGGGCCCGCGCACCTGCCTCAGGCGCGACCTCAGCGCCCGCGCCCAGGCGGTCGCGCAGGTCCGGCACCGCTGCGATCGTGGCGGCCTTCTGCTGGGTGACCGGCCTGAAGTCCACGTCGTAGAAGCGCACCGGCGGCAGGCCCTCTGCCTGCCCACACAGCAGCTCTGCATGTGCGCCTGCCTTTTCGCCACAGTGCGCAGGGGGTTCGCGCAGTTGGGCTTCAGCACACATGCAGCCACCAAGTCATAGACGGGCTGACGCAGCCGTAAAGACCTCTGCTCGGTGCACGAGTACACCAAGACTTTGCTCGACGGCTTGCCATCAGCTAGTGTGGTCAACAGTGGGAGGATGGAGCAGAGGTGGCGACCTGGAGCTGGAAGTATGTTGTGTCAAAGCCGGCGCCGAGCGACAGCAGCTGCAGCGGGGGGGCAGGCGGCGCGCCAGCGCGTCCCAGGAACTGCAACAGCAGCTGGCGCAGGGCCAAGTAGCGCGAAAAGTAGCCTGCGCACCTAGCACAGCTGGTGAGCAGCCCTGGCAGTGGGCGAGCGGCAAAAGGGGCCTGTGGTCGTGCTGTGATTGGTGAACACGGATGTGCACCTTGTTGCATTGGGGCTGAATGCAAGGACGCGCTGTGCGGGGCCTGCCTCTGTTGATAAGGGGGGACCTGCGGGCTCTCCGCCGAACAAAGTAGTGCAGAAACTGGTCGCGGAAGTAGCCGCGCTCGATGCATGACCTGCGACAGCAAGTGGACGTGCGTGTGAGCACATACCGGCTCAAAGCCTTTTACATTATGTACAGAGTCTGTCTGTGAACCTACAGTTTGCTCATCTGCGCATCGACGTTGGTGAGCTGCACAGAGCTGTCATCGCCTGCCATGGAGCAGTCTGTATGCTCTGCCTGACTTTCAGGTAGCGCTGCTTTTCAATTCAAGCAAGTGGCTGGGTGTTTGGTGACTCCAATTTTTAGTCGAAAAATTGAGTTGGGCTTATCTGACTCAGTGACCCTAATCGACCTAGCTCCTCGACGTCCGGCAGCGAGCTGGCGTTGGCTTTCTACTATAGGCCATTGCACACTGCGATGCCAACAGGCGCCCACGAGTGCCTTTCCAGGACTGTGAGTTCACCACCCACCGCCCCGCAGCGGCCGCAAGGATGCGGCACCTGCGCAAGGCACAGTTGGCCGGCACTGGCGAGCACGGCCTGACACTGGACTGCGGGTCCGGCACGACATGCCACCTCGTTGCCGTGAGCGACGAGGTTGTGCGCGTGCTGTTCCTGCAAGGCAGCGCGCCACGCGAGCCAAAATCGTGGATGGTGCTCGGCGCCCCCCCCGCGGTCATAAACTGCACCGAGCGCACCGCTGCTCCTGCACAACACAAGTGCGGGCCCGTCCCGCACCACTCCCAGCCGGACGTGAAGATGCGTATTAGTCGCGGGTTATGCCAAAACCAGCACGCTGCAACCCGCGGCTGCGACGCGCAGGCCACCAACAGCCAAGCGCACTGGGGAGACCGGAGGAGTGACGGACATCGCCGTGCAAGTCACGGCGGCGCAAGGTGACGGGGCGTCTGCGGCCCAGCCGCGTGCGATGCCGTGGGAGGGCCGCGACCGTTTGGACATGAGGGGCTATCGCAAGTTCAAGCTGGATATCCGCGTGCTGGCGGACACGGTGGAGCTGCGCACGGCTGCGCTGACGGTCGAGGCGCGCCCAGTCCCTGACAAACCTGCCTGTGCGCTCTGAAAGCGTCCAGCTTGCAGACTGGTTTGAGCTTCACTGCTTGGTAGAGTGCGGCCTTACTGGTTGGTGGGAGGGAGGGAAAGGGGGTGGGGTATGGTGCACGCTGGCGCTTAGCTAGTCTGAGCGGGTGGTGGTTTCTTTGTGAATTTGCTACTGGGCAAGCGAACGCACAGTGACCACCTCTTGGTCGTGTGCCTGCGCGCCTGCTGGCTGCGCGGCGTGCAGCTCAGCAGCGTGAGAGGCGAAGCTGGCCCTCCCGGCATATACAGTCCTCCGTCGCCCGTCCTGCCGCTGCGGCGCGGCAGGGCGCTGAGGTGCATGATGGACTGCCAGCCGTGCACCGCGCATGCCCCTTCCATATGTCCCTGCCCGGCTGCACCAGGTGCACCTGGCGCCCTTCCGCCTGCGCTGGCTGGCCCCGGACGGCGCCGAGCTGGCGGCCGACCGGGAGAGCTGCGCGTACGGCTTCGGCCAGCGCAGCGGCGCGGTGCTGCACGCAATGGCGCGCGCGCCGGGCGACGCCTACTTTGGCCTGGGCGACAAGACCGGCGGCCTGGACCTGCACGGCCGCCGGCTGCGCACAGTGATGACCGACGCCATGGGCTACGACCCGCAGTGCGCCCGCCGACTCCAAGCTCGCCGGCGCTGCGGGGCTGCGATGGGCCGCCTGCGCAGGTGGCCAGACAATGCCTGCCAGCCGGGGCTGCGCTGGGCCGCCTGCGCCAGTTATAAATCTGTTGTCTTGGACGTGCTGGGCTGTGCAGGTCTGGCCCAGGCGCCTCGTGATGTGCCCGCGTGTCTGTGAAAGGGCTGCGCTTCGACCCAGGCGCTGCGCGTCCTCGCAGTGTTCCGCCACGCGCAGAGCGTGTGCACAGGTGCCCCCGACCTCCGCCAAGAGCCACAGGCCGCGCAGGCAGCGCTTTGCCAAAGTTGCCGTGAGCCCTCCAGCCAATGCGCAGTGCGAGTGTGGCCAGGCGGCGACCCGCGCGTCGCCCGCGCGCGCGCAGGACGGGCGACCCGCTGTACAAGCACTGGCCGTTCCTGCTGGTGCGCGGCGCGGAGGCCGGCGCGTGCTACGGCATGCTGTACGACTCCATGGCGCCCGCGACCTTCGACCTCGGCTGCGAGCACAGCAACTACTACGGCCGGTGCGGGCCACATGCAGCTCTTGTGGCAAGAGCGCGCTGCGTGCTCGCGCCCCGCCGCGCGCCGCGTAGGAAGCGAGGCCAGCCGTCAGCGAGCGGCGCCGGCTCTGCTGACACTCTTCAGGCGCTGAACTCTGTACAAGCAGGGTTTGCAGCCGCTTGTGTGTGCCTGGAGACAAAACCAGGCGCGCCGTGTCCTGAGCCGCCGCGCGCTGTCCGTGCAGGTTCCGCTCGTACGAGGCCGCTGACGGGGACCTGGACTACTACTTCGTAGCCGGGCCGCGCATCAGGTGCGGCGCCCGCCGGCGCATGCTGACAAGGGGATGCAGGGCTGCTGCAGAGAGGCGGATGCATGCGCTGAAGGAGCCGCGCCTTGCAGCTTGTGCTGGCCGCGGCTGCCAGTGCTCTGGGACGCAGCAGGTGGATTTATGAGAGCCTGCGGCACCAGTTCTGGAAGGTGTTTCATGCTTTTAATGTCTTGAATGTCTTGAAGGCGTCAAGCAATGGGGGCAGTTGCGGAGCCGCGCGTGCCTGCGCACGCAGGCACGTCGTGAGCCGCTTCTCGCGTCTGACGGGCGCCATGGCGCTCGGGCCGCGCTGGAGCCTGGGCTTTGCCTGCACGGCAATGCCCCTCGCGGACGCGCCCGACGCGCAGGTGCCGCCTGCTACAGGGTGGCTTGGGTGGCTGGCCTGCGCATGGGTGTGAAGCGCAGGGTCTTGTGGGTACCACAGGGTGTTGGAGGTGACCACCAAGCTTCTCAGAAGTCGAGCCTGGGTGCTTGCCGCCGCGTTTGCTTTATCTGAAAGGGGCTGGCAGGCTTTGTGGCTGGCAGAAGGAAGCGCGGCAGCGGTCAGTCGGGCCACCCAGCAACCCCCGTGATGCGCGGCCTGCGTCTGCCAGGCCGTGCGTGCGCTCTGGGGCTCAGTGGGCAGATGTGTGGGGATATGTGAGGCTGCGCCGCGCGGTCAGGCGCGCATCGAGGACTTCATCGCGCAGTGCCAGAGCCACGCCATGCCCTGCAGCGCCTTCCACTTTGGGTCGGGCTACAGCAGCATCGACGGCAAGCGGTACACGTTCAACTGGAACCGGTGCGCGCGCGTGCCAGCACCCTGCTCCAAGAGTGTGAACACCGATGTGTGTCTGTGGGGCCGCGCGCGCGGTGCTGCATGCGTGCAGCGCTTGGGAGCGCACACGACCTGCGAGTCTGCTGGTAGACGTTCTTGGCCAGTCCGATGACCGTGACAGGCCGCCCAGCTGGACGCTGCTTGCAGAGCGCTGGCAGGGAGCGTGTCATGCCTGCTGATGTGCTCGTCGGCGCTCCTGGCCCCGCGTGCGCGCACGCCTCTGAGAGAGGCGCTGAAGGCGGGGTCTGGCGCGGCAGCAACAAGTTCCCGGACCCTGAGGGCCTGGTCGCCAAGTTCAATGCGGCCGGCATGCGCCTGGCGGCGAACCTCAAGCCCTGCCTGCTGGACGACCACCCAATGTTCTCAGGCACGCAGCACGGGAGGCAGGGTGGCAAAGTCCTTGCCATGTCGCGCCTGGATGTTGCTGCGTCTGCTGATCACTTTCATGCGCATGTCCACAAGTTCCTGGGCTGCGCGACCGATGCTTGTATGAATGCCCTGTGCACACAGCGATGCGTGCAGCGCATACACCGTGACCTGCCCTGCCCAGCGAGGCCCATGCGTGCCACGCGGAGCACCAGGGGCGCTGTCTCGGGTGCCGACCGCTGGCCGGCGGCCCCAGATGTGGCGGCGCGCGGCGCGTTCATCGCGGGCGCGGACGGGCAGCCCAGCATCGGCCAGTTCTGGGACGGGGAGGGCGCCCACCTGGACTTCACCAACCCCGCCGCCATCAAGTGGTGCGGCGGCGGTCCTTCAGTAGGGCTAGGGCAGGACCCTATCCTGGATCGCGCGCTGCAGCAGACAGGCCCCGGCACCGAGCCGACCCGCGCTGAGCCTGACACGCGCCCGTGACACCACTCCGTTGCTGTTCCCTGCCCACAGCAGTGCGAGCGACCGCTCCGCACGCGCGAACGGGCTGCCTGGACCGCGCCGCGCCCAGGCTGCGCCTGCACGGCGTCGGCAGGGGTGGCGGCGGGCGCGCGCGCGCGCGTGCGCTCTCCCGCGGCTCCGCCTGGCCGCACACGCTGAGCGCGCCGGGCGCCGTGGGCGCCCAGGTGGCAGGCGTGCCTGCGCAGCCGCATCCTCGCGGTCGGCATCGACTCCGCCTGGAACGACAACAATGAGTACGAGCTGTGGGACGAGGACGCGGCGTGCGCGGGCTTCGGGCGGCGCACGCCGGTCGGCCTGGCGCGGCCGCTCCTGGCGCTGCTCATGACGCGCGCGTCCTACGAGGTCCGCGGCCACTTGAGCTGGCGCTGGTGCTGGGGAGGTGCCCGGAGGAGAGGCTGCGGCTGGCGTCAACCTCTGCCCGCGCGGCGCCGACGCGCGCGCCGCCCGCGCCGCGCAGGAGCAGGCGCGCTGGCGGCCGGGCGAGCGCGTGTACACGGTCACGCGCGCCGGCTGCCCGGGCATCCAGAGCTACGCGCAGACCTGGAGCGGCGACAACACCACCTCCTGGGCCTCGCTGCGCTTCGGCCTGCGCACCGGCCTCAACATGGGCCTGTCCGGCATGTTCAACGTCGGGCACGACGTGGGCGGCTTCGCGGGGCCCTCGCCCGACGGCGAGCTGCTCGCGCGCTGGCTGCAGGCCGGCGCGCTGCACCCGCGCTTCGTGATGAACTCGTGGAAGGCGGACGGCGCGGTGACCACGCCCTGGATGCACCCGGCCGTCACGCCGCATGCGCGCTGGGCCATGCGCCTGCGCCTGCGCCTCATGCCGCTGCTGTACTCGCTCTACGTGGCGCGCCCCCGGCCCGCGGCCCCGCACGCTGGCGTCCACGCCGCGCCTGGCCATGGGGCGGCAGTCACCGTGGCTTGCCTTTCCGTCGTGCGATGCAGGCCATGCGTCATGCGCCGTGTTTCATGTGAAGGAGCGGTATGCACCAGGTGCCTGGTGTAGACGTGGCGGTGGGTCTGGAGCTAACTCTTCTGTCTGGATGGGAGGACAGTTTGGGCAGAACAGAATTAGGGCTCCTACGCCTCTAAGGCTTTCCCTAATCTTGGGTGTCTGCCAACCTGACACTTGCCTGCCACTTGCCAGGCGGCCGCGGAGGCGGGCGAGCCGATCCTGCGGCCGACGCTGTACGACTTTGACGCCGACCCCGCCGCCTGGGGCGCCTCGGACGAGGTCATGCTGGGGCCGTCGCTGCTCGCCGCGCCGGTCGTGGAGCCCGGCGCGCGCCAGCGCCGGGTGCGCCCCGGCCCGCGCGCCGTCCCCCTGCGTCGCGCGTGCGGCGAGGCCCGGCTGCAGCTCGCATGTCGGTTGTGCCCCCGGTCTGTGCGGCGGGCCAGTGGCGGCCGTGCCCTGGCTGTCGCAAGCGTATGGCAGCAAGGACCGCTGCAGGCGTTCTGCCTCCTCGTTCGCTCCTGAGGCCTGGAGCGCCCTGCCGTGCCAGGTGTACCTGCCGCGGGGCCCGGCCGCCTGGTACGACTTCTACTCCGGGGAGGCGTACGCGCCGGGCGCGGCCGTGACGGTCGCCGCGCCGCTCGAGCGGCTGCCACTCCTCGTGGCCGCGGGCGGCATGCTCGCGCTCACCGACGAGGCCGAGGACTTTGGCCGCCTGCACGACGAGCCGTCGCGCTGCCTGCGGTGCGCGCGCGCCGCCGCCTCGCAGAAGCGGGTGCATGCTTGGAAGCGGTGGCGAGGACGCCAGAGGTAACAGGCAAGCAGACCTGCGCAGGCGACGAGTGCACACGTGGGGGCTGCCAGGCCAAATATTACAGCCCAGGTGCATGCATGAGCCCACTGTTGCTGGGGGCCACTTGGCAGTATCGGGTGCACGCACATGCGTGCAGGTCTGCTTGCAGGTCAGAGGGCTGCAGCCTGACCTCGTGCACACAACTGTACGTGGCTCTCGTGCAGAGCAGCAGAGGCCCATCAGCCAACCAAAGCTGCTGTGTCGCCAGGATCTTCCCGCCGCCCGGCGAGGGCGCCTCCACGTGCGCGCTGGTCGAGGACGACGGCCTGTCGCATGAGCACGCGCGCGGCGCGCGCACGCGGCTCACTTTTGAGCTGCGCGCGAGCGCGGGCGCGCTGGCGCTGACGTTGCGCATCCAGGGCGCGTACCGGCTGCCCTACGCGAGCATCCGCGTCTGCCGGCCGTCCGGCGAGACGCGGCCGCTGACGCTCACTGTGGAGCCGTGGGCCGGTGGCGCCGCGCCTGCGCTGGTCGAGGGCCCGTTCCGCATGCACGCGCTGCTGGGCTAGGGCTTGAGCTAGGGCTAGGGCGAGGGCTGCAGCTCTACCCTCCCAAGCCCCTGCCGTGTGGGGCGCGGCCGCCCTGCGCGCCAGCAGCGCGGCTGCTGACAGGCCTGGCGTGCCGGCCCACCGACGCATGCGGCCTGCCTGAGCGGCCAGCCTGTGAAACCCTCCAGGGCCTGGCCAGATGCGGGCCCTGCTGCTGGATCTAGGGATGCCGGCACACGGCCATATGGCGGCAGCCGCTCTGGGCGCGCCCGCCCCTGCCAACCTTGCTTGCCAGCCTGCCTGCTGTCAACTGCTATTGCTTCGGCGCGCCGCCTGCGGGCGCTGCTTGGGCGCGCGTGCGCGCATGGTGCCGTCCTCTGCGCGGGCGGCGCTGCACGGGTGTCGGGCGGCGCGTAGGCTGGCCGGGGGGCCAGACACCCTGGTTCAGCCAGCATGCGCGTCAGACGATACGCCTTATGTGTTAGGGCGCGGACGGCTTTTAGCTGCTTTCGATCGGGGGCCCATTTTGGCTGCAACCCTGCACTCGATGGAACAAACGCATGCCCCCTAAATTAGCAAGGCTCCACTAGATAGGGATGGGGATGGTGCTGCGCAAGTCCCCAGTAGATAGGGGTTGGGAATGGTGCTGCACAAATTCAGTGCTCTTTCTGCAAATGCCCTGGATGGGGCCTTTGTCAGGGGCTCCAGGCAGCGGCCGCTGCGCGCCATCTGCAGGCGTGCCCGCTGCCAGGGAGGGGCCCCGTTGGTGAACACCCTGCAGTCCTGCCCCACCTTTTGTCGCCCCCGCTGCTCGCAAGCTGGCCTGCCCTGGCTGCTCTTGGCCAGGCCTGTGTTCGTTGTCAGCGCCGCAGACTTGGCACTGAAAGTTTTGTGAGCCGTGGGTTGAGCACAGGGCTGGGCTCTGTTGCGCAGCAGTTGATGTTGCTGTGAGCGAGGACGTGCGAGTTTTCCAGCATGCAGATGGTGCGGGCCTTTGCGCCCGGGATATGGGAATTGTCAGGGGTCGGTGTCAGAGCATGTTGCTGCCTGAGCAGTGTTTCGAGGCTCCATTTTGCTGCCCAGCCTGCTGGTGCTGGGGGCCAGGTTTGCTATTACGCAGGTGCCCGCCAAGTGCGCGCTTGCACAAGGCACGTGCGCATAACGCGGCAGTATAACGTATATCCTGCATGTTCGTGATACACTTTAAAATGAGTGCCCGCTCTCTTGCCTAGCGCAGCATGACCAACGCTGCCACAGCCTGTCCCTTGTCACAAAAGCATTCTCTGCACACAGAAAAGAGCGAGGCCGGACACGTGCATAGAGTAGTACAAACAGAACAAGATGCCTATCACGGCCGGCCGGCGTAAGCATGTCATCCATAAGAGTCCCGCCCCGTGTCCTTTCCGTTGCCTGCTCTGTTGAGCACAGCCTGTGCAAGCCCTGCAGGAGGATAAAAGGCCCTGCACCAGCTGCGGCCCAGCGAAAACCCACTGTCTGCAATCAACGCACAAGCGTCCCGCGGCTGGCCCCTGGGGAGCCCAAAGCCACGAGCACAGACGCACCGGCCGTCCAGCACTTCCCGCGCAGCTCTGCACTGTGCGCACGTCCAGCGCCCTTATGCCCAAGCCCCAGATTCGAAGCCCCACAGGGCACCACGAGCAGGCTTGCGCCGCCCAGCGCTGCACGCCCAGCTGCGCAGCTGCGCGTCCCGACAGTCACGGTGTCCCCACAGGCCCCGCTATGCGGCCTGCACCCCTACTTCATCCGGCCTAGGGCGCCCGCCAAGCCTCTCGAGCGCGTAAGCGCCCGTGCCCGCAGTCTGGCAAGGGTGCGGCGGTCTGCACTTCAGCCCAAACCTGACCCCGGAAACAGGCCTCTGCTGCAGGAATGAAACCATATTACGACCAACATTTCTGTCACTGCTTCGCGGGTGACATGACCGCCTGCCCCAAGGCAGCAATCTAAGAAAAACCTGTTGCGCGCCGCATCAGCCGAAAGAGCCCCAACAGTACTCGCACACCCAGCCCACAAACATGACCGCACAGGGTCACAAAGAAAAGAGGGACCGCGGCGCGGTGCGGGCGGCCCCCGCTCAGAGCACGGCCCGATGCGCAGCCGGCGGGCGGCCGCGCGCGCCCGGCGCGCCCGACGCACGCGCGCCCGCCCCGCAGGAGCCGCGCCGCCGCTAGCGCGCCGCGGGCGCGGCCGCGCAGCACTGGAACATGGACAGGAGCCCGCCGCGGCCGGCGGCCTTGCGCCCGCGCGGCTGCGGGGCGGTCCGCTCCGCAGCGGCGCCTGGCGGACCCTGAGCCTTTGCCGCACCAGCGCTCGCCGCCTTGCCCGCCGCCAGCCCATTGGCCGCCGGCGCCTGTGCCCCGGCCAACACCTGGTCAGTGACGGCCGCTGCGTTGCTGACGCAAGGGCCATTCGGCACGACTCGCCGGCCATTTGCGCCGGGGCGGGACGCGCCTGGCCTGCGCCCGAGCCGCCGGCCCTCTGGAGCGGCACGGCGGCGGCGCCCTCGCCCGCGCCCGGCGTCTCCGGCATCTCAAACGGCGACGCCTGCTCGCGTGACAGCTCCGCCGGGCTGCGGCCGCCGCGCGCCGCCTGGGCGGGGTCTGATGCAGGGTTACGGCCGGCATCCGCCCCGGCGCCGCTGCCGCTGCGCGACGTGACCGACTGCCGCGGCGTGCTGGCTGCCGACGCAACGCGCGGCGACGACGCCGCCACGGCGCGCACGGCCGACTCGGCGAGCGCGGCGCGGTCGGCCAGGAAGCGCGCGCGCGCCTCGGCGAACAGCGCCGCAGTGGTGCTGTCGACCGAGCCGCCCGAGCCCGCGCGTTGCATCAGCGCCGCTGCGCGGCTCTGCGCGCGCGCGCCGCTGCTGTCAGCTTCCAGCCTCGCGCGCGCGCCCGTGCCGACAACGCGACATGGGCGACCCATATACGTCACGCCCGCTCCCAGCACAGGTCGAGCGCTTGCAAGCACACTGGGACCAGGCCCAGTTGCAGAGGCGTCTGCCTGGTCGGCAACAGGAAGGTACCCATAGGTGTCCGGGTATCCACTAGGTGGCTGCGGGGCGGCGCGGAGGACATGCCATGAGTGCGGCTCACGAGGATGCCGGGGCCAAGGCGGCCGCCCGCGGAAAGGAGGGGGGGAGAGGGGGGGGGGGGGGGGGGGGGGCCCGGGTGGGGTGGGGGGGGGGGCGGGGGGGGGGGGGAGCGCGCCGTCAGCGCGCCGTCCGCCAAGAAGCCGCTGGCGGGGTCCTCGATCTCCTGGTAGGGCGCCATCTGC